>Ga0210407_10000695_pt1 | contig 36153 bp, 31 predicted proteins | sample IncBWC27MmetaG_FD_150860 | JGI IMG/M metagenome (GOLD analysis project Ga0210407, IMG submission 150860) | Forest soil microbial communities from Barre Woods Harvard Forest LTER site, Petersham, Massachusetts, United States - Inc-BW-C-27-M | ecosystem: Environmental > Terrestrial > Soil >...
TCACGATTGGACACCACGAACAAGCGACTCTCACCCAGCTTGCCGCGCACATGGACTGACAAGCGTTCGGAGGTCCAGAGAGATTCGCCCGCCTCGCGCAATTGGGCTTCCTTTTCCGCTGCGGTGCGCGCAGCGTTCAGGCTCTCAGCGAACGTTGTTACTTCGCGGGCGAGCGGCTTGAGCATGTCCAGGTCGGGAAAGCCGGCGCGCAGGCCAACTGTGGTACCGGTGCGCATGGCGCGCATCCACTGTGCTGCCCGCGCAATGGGCCCGGCAATACTCCAGTGGACGACCAACAGAATCGCCGCCGTAACCAGAAAAACCTGCGCCAGAATCCGCAGAAAACTTTTCCGCCAGATGCTGGAACTCTGCGCGTCAATGTATTTTGCGTCGTGCACGATGGCCAGCGCGCCGACGGTGTCGTCGTTCCTATGGACGGGGAGCACATAGACGTGCAGATAAGAATCACCTTGCCGGAGGAATTGGCCTTGTCCTTTGTCCTCGGCGAGGGCGTTCGTGACCAGCGACCCTGGAATATCCAACGTTGGCAAACCTGCGGAGTGCGACACCTGCGCTCCTTGCGGGTCATAAACCGCCACGCCGGCCAGGTGTTCACGATTGCTGAACCGGTTCGCGATAAGTTGCAGTTCACGGGAAGACGACGGGCGGCCGAGGTGCGGCGCAACGTTGCCAGCCAGACTTTCGGCCAGCACGTCAGCCCGCCTCACCAATTCGCCGCGCAGGTTGTTTCTCTCGGAGCGTACGTCGTAATACGAGAATATAAGTGAAACAACGGCGACGCTCAGGAGCAAAGAAACAATCAGGCGGACGCTTAAAAGCCTCATGGTCTCCCTTGGTTTTTAGTCAGTAAATCATCCAGTTGAACATCACACAATGTAAGCGGAAGCGGCTTGAAAGACTGCCTCAAATAGCTCATTCGTCCTGTTCAGGTTTCAGATGCAGATGCGCTGCCGTTGTATGTACTACCAAAGCCCCTGTGTTTTCAATGAGTTGGCTGGATCTAGGAGGGACGCGGGGCCAACAACGCAATCAACTGCTTTGTGAGTCGCGAAACGCCGAATCAGCGGTTGCGAGTCCAGGTGATTGGCACCCGTGACATAGGGAACGCTTTTCTCTAACGAAGACTTACTTGCCGGCGCTGAGGAATCTCCCAATGGTTTCGTTCAGAAATTTTGCGTCCGCAGGGTTACTGGCCGCGCCTGCGGTGTGTCCCCAGAGCGACGGGATAGGCGCCAACGTGACGCCGGAGATGAACCCCGCTTCATAACGTGCGTCGCCTACGGGAAAATAGAGGTCGGTCTCCGAGGGCATGTATAACACCGGGACTTTGATGGAGTGGAGCGCCTTTCCCACGTCGCCGTTGAAGCTTGGCGTCGCGCCTACATCGTGCCGCTCCCACGTGCGCATTTGGAGAATCAAGTCGTTGGCATCCGCGCCGGAGATGAAGTGTGTGCGGCGGTACTGAAAGAACTGCTCAAACGTGGTGCCGGGTTCTGCCCGCTCCCGCCACAATTCTTTGCGCCACCATTCCTGGGAGAAAAGCCAACCCAGCCACACCGTGGCAAAGGCTTCCAGTCCTTTGGTGGGGGGCGCGGTATAGTCGCCGTTTTGAAACGCAGCATCCGTGGTAATTGCGGCAATCTGTCCTTCCAGGCGCACCACTCCGTGCGGGTAGCATTTGGCCGTGCCCGAGGTTGCGACGATGCGGTCAGCGAACGCCGGGTAGCTGACCGCCCACTGGAATGCCTGCTCGGCACCCATGGAAAATCCAGCGATCGCGCGAACGTGCGTGACTTTGAGTTCTTCCGTGAGGAGACGGTGCACGGCTTCCACGTTGTGGCGGATGGTCATCACCGGGAAGCGCGGACCATGGTACGGCTCGGGCGTGTTGCTGGGTGAGGATGAACGGCCATTGCCGAACAACTCAGTGGCGACCAGGAAGAGCCTGGAGGTGTCCAAAGCGCGGTCCGGTCCGATCAGCCACTCATAGCCGTGGAAGTCCGCCATGTAGTGCGAGGGCAGAAGCACCACGTTGTCTTTTGCTTCGTTCAGGTGGCCATAGGTTCCGTACACCACGCGCGCCTGCGGCAGCGTCACGCCACTTTCCGTCTTGAAGTTCGCAATTACGAACTCATGGCGCTCGGCGGCGTCTGCCTTACCGGCCGCGTTCTGAGCGCCGAGTGCTGGCGCGAGCGCAAGAAAGAGCAGAAGAATGAGTTTTTTCATATTTTGAAAGTCTCCCTTCCTGAAGTGCTTTTTGACGTCAGCGCGCATGTTCCGCCGTGCATCTAGTGTCCTGTGACCAGAGGCAGCTCAATGAAACTTTCCTCGCCGGGTGTGGGCGCATGAAAAATACGCTGCACGGCCTTGCGGTAATCTCCAGGCTTGGCCCAGAAGATGCTGGGCACGAACGTCTGCGGGTTGCGGTCATACAAAGGAAACCAGCTTGACTGGATCTGCACCATGATCCGATGGCCGGGCAGGAAAACATGGTTTGCCGTGGGCAGCTCGTAACGATAGAGCAAAGGCTTGTCCGGCGTGATCGCTCTGGGGTTTTCCAGACTCTCACGATAGCGGCCACGGAAGATGTCCGCTGAAACCATGAGTTGATAGCCACCCATCTGCGGCTGGCCAGCGACCTCGTCAGGATAAACATCAATCAGCTTGACCACCCAATCTGAATCAGTGCCGCTGGTGGAGGCAACCAGGTTGGCCACGGGCTGTCCGCTGATCTTGACCGCCGCAGTCAACACGTCAGACGTGAACGCTACAACGTCCGGGCGGCCAGAGGCTTCACGCTGATCATCCACCAGCCATAGTGGCCAGGTGAGGCCCTTCTCAGGGTCGTAGCCCACCGGACGTGTGGGGCGCTTGCGAAACGGTACGGGCTTGGCCGGATCAGAAACGTATTCGTCGAACGCAGCGTCTCCGGTTTTCGGCGCGGTGAAAGTCAGCTTGAGACCTGCGGCCAGATAGAGTGGCGTTTGCTGGACAGCACAATTGTTGCAGCCCGGTATATCGACCGGCGGCCAGGCAGAGAAGCGCTGCCACCGGTTTCTGCCCGTTTCAAAGGCGGTAACTGGCGCGACATCAGACTTGGGCGCATCGTCTTTCAGATAATGGTCGAGGAACGGACGCAGAATCTCCCGGCGAAAGTACAGCCCTGTGTCGCTGTCGAATTTCAAAGCGCCGAGCGTGCTGCCATCGCCAATCTCCTGGCCATGATGCCACGGACCAAGGACCAGAAACACTTTGTCATGATTGACATCTTTCGGCTTGATGGCTTTATAGACCGCGATGGCGCCGTAAATATCTTCCTGGTCCCAGAGGCTGTCCACCAGCATGACGGGGACATTCAGCGGTTGGGCCGCGAGTATCTTGTCCACCGCCTGGTCGCGCCAGAAAGCGTCATAGCTGGGGTGTTCAAGAATCTTGCGCCAGAAGCCAACCTGGTCCAGGCCGCGGCGACGGCCGAGCTCACCGGCCGAGCCTGCTTCCATGAACATGTCATAGTCGTCAAAGTGACTCGTCCACCATTTCGCTTCCGACTTGCGCGTGGCTTCCTGGTCGTAGATGTAAGGCATGTTCTGCTGGCGAAAAGCCCCGTTGTGAAACCAATCGTCACCCATCCACCCGTCCACCATGGGGTTCATGGGCACGGCGACCTTGAGCGCCGGGTGAGGATTGACCAGCGCCATCAGGGGAAGGAAGCCGTCATAGGAAATGCCGAGAATGCCGACTTTGCCGTTACTCTCCGGGACGTTCTTCACCAGCCAGTCGATCGTGTCATAGGTGTCGGTTGCATGGTCCACCGGCGTCGGGTTCTGCGGCCCGTGCAACGGACGGTTCATTACGTAGTCGCCCTCGGAGTCGTACTTGCCGCGGACATCCTGCACCACGCGGATGTACCTGCCCTCCACGATGACCTCAGTGGCGTTGTCGTAGCCGGTCAGGATTGGTCCGAGGTGGGAACTGGAAGCGTGGCTGGTCAGCTCTGTGGCGTTGTAGGGTGTACGGGTCAGAAGGATGGGCGCGGGCTTGGCTTTGGTGGCGCTCCTGGGCACCAGGATGACGGTGTGCAGCCTGACTCCGTCCCGCATGGGAATCATCACGTCGCTCCGCGTGTAATCGAAGCCATCCGTGGCTTGCGTGAGCTTGGCAGGCGTCTCGCTGGGAAAGTTAGGGTATTGTGCCGGAGCGGTTTGAGCGGCCAATGGTTTAGAGAGGACGGGCGCGCCCAGCAGCAGCGCAAGCAAAGTCAGGGAGGAACCGCGAGGTATTAGTTTCATTGAGTCCGCGATTATATCGCCGGCACCGCTGCCGGAGCCAGCCGTGGCGGGCTGTTCATATTGCCATGGCCGCTACCGCCTGCTGGCGCGCGGTTTCTTCCCGGGCGACGGTCGCTTCGCAGCCAACTGCCACGCCATCCGGAGCAGGTCCGGTAGCGCGTCCGGACGGACCCGTGACAAACGCACGAGGATCCATGGACAGTCGAGGTAATGGTCCGTAATGAAATACGTCTCGGGATCGGCAGCCATCATTTCTTCCCGCTGGTCGAGATTGACGCGCACCACCAGTGCGTCAATGTCGTCGCGCAGCCGGACGAACAGCACGCCGGCCGTCTTGAACGCCGGCGTGCCGTAGGACGTGCCTTCTTCCACGTTGCCAAGAGACAACGCAAGCTTACGGACGTTCTCAAAGGTCACAGCCATATTTGGCGATTATCATGGCGCCGGCTGCGTTTGCGACGGCAACGTTCTAACTTCCGGCCTTGGCTGCCGCAGCCTGCTGCGCCGCGCGCGCTTTTAGAAAGGCTTCCATGCGCTTGACCCGTTCTTTACCTTTGACTGACTTGTTGGCCAGCCTCTCTATGCGGGTGGCAAATTCCGGGTCAATGAATTCTTTTCTGAACTGCGGCAGAAAGTTTTTGAACTTGGCGTAGAGGAAGTAAAGTTCGCCGTTGGTTTCGAAGAACAGGTCTTCATCCACCGCGCCGCTCAGCACCAGGGCGGCGGCCATGTCCCAAAAGGTGAGGGTCTGGCGGGCCCAGGCATTGCGCTCGCTGCCAAAGTCAAACAGTACCGTCTTGAATTCATCGTAACTTTGCGGCCAGAACTCGCCGGTCATGAAGCTGCGCGCCTTCCGCATGGTAGGTTCGCGCCGCAGTTCGTAGAGGTGTAGCAGGACCTGCGCGTCCTTGGCGGGGTTCTTTTTGTTTTTTTTGGCCATAGATCGCTCCTGTTTTTACGCCACGGCCTCTGGAGGAGGCAGAGGGCGTGAATACTCGCATTTCACCGCTGGGGTTTTTGCCGCGGCTTCAGCGGCAACGGCAGCTTTCTTGCTGCGTGGTTTTCTCTTTGGCTGTTCTTCCTCATCCGCGGCTTTGCGGTTGTTGTTCGGACACATCAGCACGCTGCCCGACTTCAAGTACTTTTCCAGCAGATACGGGCTGCCGCACTCCGGACACGGCTCCGCCACGGGCTTGTGCGCGGAAGTAAATTCGCAGTCGGGATAATTCGAACAGCCGTAGAACGTGTTGCCGCGGCGGCGTGCCTTCTTTTCGACCAGGTCGCCGTCCTTGCATTGCGGACATTTCACGCCGATGAAATTCTGCTTGATGTACTTGCACTCCGGGTAGCCGCTGCACGAGACGAACTCACCATAGCGCCCATGACGCAGCACCAGGTTGCGGCTGCATTTAGGGCAGGTTTCGTCGAGCGCAACGTCCGGTACCCGCTTGCCCTGGTCCAGCCGGCGCGTGGTTTTGCAGTCGGGATACCCCGTACAGGCCATGAACTGGCCAAAGCGTCCGCGCTTCAGGACCATTACCCGGCCGCAGTTGTCGCAATATTCCTCCTGCGCGGTTTCCGGCATCTCCGCGGAATCCAGGTCCGGCAGGTTAATGGGATTTTCCTTGGTAAAAGTGCAGCTCGTGGGGTCATCTTTCTTGTAGGCGCTGCACGCGTAGAACGACCCGTGTTTGCCCCACTTGATCACCAGCGGAGAGCCGCAGCGCTCGCACTTTTCCTCCGTGGGCTTTTCCATCCGCTTGATGTTTTCCATGTGCTTTTCGGCATAGCGGAGGTCTTTCTCGAACTTCTTGTAGAAGCCGGCAAGGGAATGCTGCCACGTTTCCTTTCCTTCTTCGATTTCGTCCAGTTCTTCTTCCAGACGCGCGGTGTAAGCCGGATCGAAGATTTCCGCGAAGTTCGCCACCAGCAGATCGGTCACGACCAGGCCCGTTTCCGTGGGACTGAACTTCCCGCCTAGTTTCTGGACGTACTGGCGTTCCTGGATGGTGGAAAGGATAGTGGCGTAGGTGGACGGCCGTCCGATGCCGCGCTCTTCCAGTTCCTTGACCAGAGAAGCCTCGTTGAAACGCGGAGGAGGTTCCGTAAAATGCTGTTCTGGTTTCAGTTCCTTCAGTTCCAGCTTCTGTCCGGCTTCCAGCGGCGGCAGCTTGTGCTTGAGCGCCTCGTCTTCTTCGTCCTTGCCTTCCTTCGACTCTTCGTAGACTTTAAGGAAGCCTTCAAACTTGAGCACGGAGCCGGTCACCCTGAAAGTAAACGACTCGCTGGCGGCTTTGGCTTCAATATCCACTCCGGTCTGGTCGAAGACCGCAGGCGTCATCTGCGAAGCGACAAAGCGCTGCCAGATCAGTTTGTAGACTTTGTATTCGTCCTCCTGGAGATAGCGCTTGATCTTGTCCGGATGGCGGTCCACCGAAGTGGGGCGTATGGCCTCATGCGCTTCCTGCGCGGCCTTCCTCGATTTGTAGACGTTAGGCTGTTCCGGAAGGAAATCTTTTCCGAATTCCGAGCCAATCATATGGCGCACTTCAACCAGTGCATCGTTGGAGACTTGCACGGAGTCCGTGCGCATGTAAGTAATGAGGCCGACCGAGCCTTCGTCGCCCAGTTCCACGCCTTCGTAGAGTCGCTGCGCGATCATCATGGCGCGCTTGACGCTGAAACGCAGTTTTCGGGAAACGTCCTGCTGGAGCTTGCTGGTGGTGAAAGGCGGCGCTGGACTGCGGCGGCGCTCTTTCTTCTCGACGGCGCGGACTGACCATTGCGCCGTTTCCAGCGCGGCCCGGATCTTTCCCGCATCCTCACCATTGGTGATTTCAGTTTTCTCGTCACCGCGGCCAACGAACCGGGCGTCAAACGTCGGGGGCCTGGGTCCCGCGAGATGCGCGTCAAGGGTCCAGTATTCCTTGGTAATGAACGCCTTGATTTCGCGTTCGCGTTCCACAATCAGACGCAGCGCAACGGTCTGCACGCGCCCCGCGGAAAGACCGCGGCGGACTTTGTCCCACAGCAGCGGAGAGACCTGATATCCCACAATGCGGTCGAGCACACGGCGGGTCTGCTGCGCGTCCACCAGGTTCTGATTGATCGCGCGCGGGTGCTGGAAGGCCTCCTGGACCGCTTTTTTGGTGATTTCATTGAAAGTCACGCGGTGCAGCGGAATGCCGCCCTTTTTCTTTTTGCCACCGCCGCCCAGTTCCTCGGCCAGATGCGCGGCAATGGCTTCACCTTCGCGGTCAGGGTCAGGCGCCAGGTAAATGGCGGACGCGCCCTTGGCCATCTTCTTGAGTTTGGCGACGACTTTCTCTTTTCCCGGAATGACCACGTAGTCCGTGGTGAAATCGCCTTCAATATCGACGCCCAGTCTGCTTTTCGGCAGATCTTTGATGTGCCCGAGCGAGGCTTCGACTTCAAAGTCCTTTCCCAGGTACTTGTTGATGGTTTTTGCCTTGGCCGGCGATTCGACGATGACGAGTGATTTTGACAACGTTTGTTTTTCCCGCTTTGGTGATTTTGAAACTACCACGAACTGGCGTTGGCGGACAAACACGCCAAAGCTGCTGGCCGCTAGCTTCTGGCTCCTAGCCAGATTGTTCGACCCGCCCTTTCGTCCGGCGTCCAGAGGTTTCTTCGATGGAATTCACAAGCGACGACATCATTCGTTGCACTTCAAGAACCTGCGATTCCAAGATTTTATGCTGATGGTCAGACATAATTTCCAGATCTCTGGCCAGTAACAAGTGTTGTTCCAATTCGGATGCAGAGCCGCGGGCAATTTGAAGAAACCCGACAAATTCTCCATCGGACCTACGGCCGCAACCCTCCGCGATGTTAGCACCTATCGAAACTGAGGCGCGTCGCATCTGGCTTGTCAGACCGTAAATCTCCTCTTTCGGAAACTTTTTTGTTTCCCCGTAAATCCCAGGCGCCAAGACATGCGCTTTTTGCCATACCTTCAGTTCCTTGAAGTCCTTCAAATCGCCTCCCAGTCTGGCTAACAGCCAGCAGCTAGAAGCTTTTTACAAACCGTTTCCCCGGCATCTGCCGTATCCGCCCGGCCAGCTCCAGCTCAAACAGCGCCGCGAATATTTCGGACGACGAAAGCTGCTTTTCCAGTTTTTCCACGATCTCGTCAATATGGGTGGACTCGTCCTGCTTCAGAAGGGACAGCACCTTTTTCTCACGCGGCGAAATCTGGGTGTCGCCGAACAGGCTGGCGGTCTTGGTCTCCGTCTCTGGCTTTCCATCCGATGCAGCGACTTTGTATTCGGATTCAAGCTCCTCCCGGACTTCAGCCGGAAGTTCTTCCCAGATGTCTTCCCAGGTGGCGCTCAACTTGGCGCCCTGCTTGATCAGCGTGTTGGGTCCCCAGGAGTTGCGCGAGGTCACATTTCCCGGGACCGCAAAGAGTTCGCGGCCTTGCTCCAGCGCGCACCGGGCGGTGATGCGCGTGCCGCTGTATTCGCCCGCTTCCACGACCAGCACACCCAGCGCGAGCCCGCTGATGATGCGGTTGCGAATCGGAAAATTCTGCGGTGCGGCAAACGTGGCGAGAGGGAATTCGCTGATCAGCGCGCCATCGGATTCCAGGATTGCTTCCGCAATCTTCTTGTTTTCGCGTGGATAAATTACGTCCACCCCGGTGCCGAAGACGGCGACTGTTTTGCCCTTGGCTTTGACGGCGCCTTTGTGGCCAAAGGTGTCCACGCCGCGGGCCATTCCGCTGAAGATGATCAGCCCGCGCGTCGCCAGGTCACAAGCCAGCCGTTCTGCCATGCCCATGCCGTAGGGAGTTGGATGGCGCGTGCCGACGATCGCAATTCCCGGCTTGGCGAGCGCGTCACTGTTGCCGCGGACGTACAGCACTAAAGGCGGATCGTAAATTTCGCTCAGGCGCGCGGGCCAGCCGGCATCGTCTCGCGACAGGATTTTTACGCCGGCTGCGGTGGCTTTAGCGAATTCCTCGTGTGCCAACTCCAGCGACTTTCCCAGGGCGACGTGCTGGGCGGACTGCGCGTGAAGGTTTCGCGCTTCCAGTTCGGTGAGCGATGCCTGGAACACATCTTCAATGGAGGCAAATTGCTCCACCAGCTTGCGTCCGCGAGTCGGCCCTAGTCCGGGCGTCAGCAACAGCGCAAGCCAATACAAAGAATTTGAAACTGCGGGACGTGACCCAGCCATGAATACCTATCGTCAGTCAGGATAGAAACTTGGCGGACTGTACACGGATTGCAAAAACGCTGTCAAGCTGTTGAAGGTCCTGGTGGGGGTGTTTCCGGGGTCTTAGTGCTTCAGCGCCAGGCCTGCTGCCGCCGCTAAAGCAATCAGCACTGGCTCCGGCACTTTCCATTTTATGAGCACCAGCAGGGTCAAACCGCCGATGACTGCGGTTGGCAAATCGAGGATCGAACGCCTCGCCAGCACGATCACGGCTCCCGCGATCGCTCCTGTTGCCGCTGCTGTTACTCCGCGCACGAACGCATTGAGGTGAGGGTTCTTCGCCCATTTCTTGTATGCCGGCGCCAGCAAGATCACTACGAAATACACGGGCAGGAAAACACCCAGGGCCGCTGCGACTGCGCCGCCCACTCCGGCTACCAGGTATCCGATGAACGCCACAGTGATTACGACAGGGCCGGGAGTAATCATGGCCACCGCCACGGCATCTACGAACTGGCGATCGTTGAGCCAGTGATGTTCCTGCACGACTCCGCCGTAGAGAAATGGGACGATCGCCAGGCCGCTGCCAAACACAAACAGTCCGGCCTTGGCGAAGTATCCGAAGATCTCCCACAAGGGCCCGCTCAACGGCAGTGAGAATCCGGCGAGCACCAGGTTGGCGATTCCGCTTGCGGGCGCTCGCAGGGGCCAGGCCTTAACGACCAGAGAGACCAGCCCGCCGAGCAGGAAGAGCCAGACAATCTCCCGGGATGTCCAAGCGGTTGATGCCGCAAGGACCAGAAAAATTGCCCAAAGCAACTTATCTCTGCCGAGAGTGAGCCTGGTCAGTTTGAAAGCGGAGCGCGCGATGATCCCGATCACCGCAGCGCCAATCCCATAGAACATGCCTTGCATCCAACTCAGTCCGCCGAAGCGCGTATAGGCAGCGGCCAGGGCCACCACCATCAGCCACGAAGGCAATATAAACGCCACGCCGACCAGCGTGGCTCCAGCGATACCCGCGCGCACGTATCCCAGATACATGGCGAGTTGTGCCGCCAGCGGCCCCGGAGCCAGCTGGGCCAGGGCCAATCCTGAGACGTAGTCTTCCTTGCGAATCCACCCACGCTTTTCGACAAGGTCTTGCTGCATGTATCCGGCAAGGGCGATAGGTCCGCCGAAGCCAATGGTACCGAGCCAAAGAAAATAGCCGGCAAATCGGGGAAGAGAAACTGGTACGGGAGAGACCGGCGCAGGCGAGTCGAGATGTTCACCGTTCACGCGGGCCTCTTCGCGGCAAGGGCCAGATCCAGCACAAGGCCGGCTTTGGCACGCAGTGCATTTTCGTACACAGCCGCGGCGGCGGCTACATCCTGCAAAGCCATGCCTGTGCTGTCAAAAATGAAAGTTTCTTCTTCTGAGGTCCTCCCCGGCTTCTTGCCTGCAACGATTGCACCCAGCTCCGCGTATACATCGCTCGCTGTAACAACGCCGGCCTCCACTGCGTGGTGTAGATCGCCGATGGTGAGACTTTGTTCCAGTACGTCCACTATGATTTTTGCGGAAGCCAGCAAGTCAGGCGCGATCTCTTGCTTCACCGGACTGTCGGCGCCGACCGCGGCCACAAAGGTGCCCATGGCAACGTCGTTCGGTCCCAGGAGAGCCTGCTGGGACGGCGTGCAGGTAACGCAGACGTCGCTACGCAACGTCGCGGCCCGCAGATCGTCAACTACTTGGACTTCAATTCCCAGCCGCGAAGAGAGTTCACCGGCAAAGGACCGCGTTGTCTCGGCGTCCTGGTCGTAGGCGTAAGCTTTCTCGAGGGCGAGAACGCAGGCCAGCGCCTCCAGTTGCGCGCGGCCTTGAACGCCGCAACCACAGATGGTTGCTGTCCGGGAATTTCGGCGCGCCAGGTATTTCGCCGCCACAGCGGTCGCTGCGGCGGTGCGCTGGGAAGTAATCTCGATAGAGTCCATGACGGCCAGCAGTTCTCCACTCGCGCTGTTGCACAGCACGATCACCCCCTGAATCGTAGGCAGGCCAAACCTGGCAGCGCTCTCGGGGAAATTTCCGTTCACCTTCGCCGCAAAATACGGACGCGCAAGTTCCAGCAGCCCGGCTTTGATATGAAACCCGCCACCATGGGCAGGAACACCCAGAACCCCGGGTTTTGCGGCGCTGCCGTCGCCGTGCCGGCGAAAAGCATCTTCGACGGCCGTAATGCAATCCTGGATCGTCAACAATTCACGGACATCTCGACCTGTCAGCATCAGCACACTATTGCGTCCCGTGGAAACTGGCTTCTATCAGTGCATTCAGCTTCTGTACCGGTACGGTCTCCACCGGCGACCGGTCGCGTCGGAAGATTCTCGCGCCGCTCGATCCCTTAAGCGTTACCGATTGCTCCTCGACCCGCAGAATTCCCCCTTCCCGCAAACCAACGACCGGCGCGCTGTTTTCTTCAAGAAACTGCAGAATGCGTTCCTCCTGCGTTTCGCCCATGTGTGCGGAGGCGCGCTCGGGATCGAGATAGTGCGGGCTGATCTGGAAATCCACCAGCCCAAGCGCATCAAACGAGGGCGGCTGCACCACGGGCATGTCCTTGGTCGTCTTCAGCGATGGACCAGCAACGATGGCGCCTGCGCTCGAGCCGATATACGGCGTCCCGGCGGTTACTCTCCGGCGGATTGTGTCCAGCAGGTCGAAGTCATAGAGCATCTTCAGAAGACGAAAAGTATTTCCTCCGCCCACAAAGATCGCATCTGCTTCTTCAATAGAGCGCCGGGGATTCGAAACATCGTGCACCGATGCCAGGGTGCGTCCCATCGCAGCGAAGCGTTCTCTGGCGCGCGTGGTATATGCCTGCCGATCATAGAGCGCGAACGGAACGAACGCGATCCTGCGGGCCTCGCCGAGAAAACCGGATATCTCCGTTTCCGCGTGGTCCAGGTAGCCGGATCCATAGCAGGTCGAGTTGCTGATCAGCAGAAGACGCTTCATAGTGTCCACTTGTCAGAGGCCGTGGTACAGGCCTTCAATCAATCCCATGCCGCGGCGAAGCAGCTCTTCATCGGCAACGCCTTCGACGGCCCACCCCTTGAGCACCACATCCAGGCCGGTCCCTTCGTCCCGTCCGAATTTTTCATCTTCCAAATCCGCGTCGTGGATAATCTGCGCGATGCGGCCAACCTTCCGGTCGCGCAGGCCAAATTCCTTGGCCAGGGTTTCGAAGGTGCAGTCCTCGCCCCGGTGTCCGAAGCCCTGCTCGACAAACATGTCGAAGGGAACGGCCTCGGGACAGGCTGCGGGATCATCGGCAAAAACAAAACGTGCGTGAGGATCAATGAACCGGCGCACCAGCCACGCCGACGATACGCGGTCAATGCCCGGCCGCGGCCGCGTTACCCACTGCCTCCTCACATACCGCGAGGCCATGCCTTTGCGGCGCAGGCCGGTTTCTTCGGGCCGGTCAGCCTGGACCAGAAGCGCCTCGGCGCGAGTGCGGAGCGGGTTGTCATAAAAATCAATCGCCGCGATCTCCTGAAATCGCCGCAGCAATCGGGCCAGCCGCCCCGCGGGGCGCCGGGCATGGGACAAGACCACAATCTTGCTCAAATCCAGCAGCAAGGCCTGATAGTCCCGGCTGCGTGCCGCTATGAAGAGCTGCTTGAGTTCCTTGTCGGGAAGGTCGTCAAACGATTGCACCTGCGCCACGGACGCTTGTCCTTTGTGCTTGCGAACCAGGGCGGCAATCCACTGGAACTTCTCTTCGTTACCAGGCGTGCCCGGAAGCGTGTATCCGGCGGAACGTAACGGCAGGGCGCCTGACCGGCGCAACCTGCGCCATACCTGCACTCGCGGGCCGGCCTGTCGCGAAGGCAGGCTGAATACCAGGAGCAGCCAGGGAGCCGTCTTGGCGTCTGATACAACCATTTCATGTATGTTACATATATAACATAATAAATCAAGGTCCCTGAGCAGCGGCGGCCGCGCGTGCCGGCATCGGGCGCAACGCGCAAATTTCACCGCCTGATAAAATCAACGATTCATGCCACGGCTCCGTATCTCTGCCATCAGTTTCCTGAACACCGCTCCGCTGATGTGGGATTTCGAACAAGGCAAGACTGCCGGTGAACTCAGCGAGTACTTTGATCTTAGTTACACCGTTCCCGCGCAATGCGCCGAACAACTGAAGGCCGGCACCGCCGATATCGGGATCATTCCCGTCGCCGCCTATACCTCAATTCCCGATCTGGTGGTGATCCCGGAGGTTGCCATTGCGTCCAAAGGCCCGGTGCGTTCGATCCTGCTGATCAGCAAAGTACCGCTGGAGAAAATCCGCAACGTGGCCACTGATAACTCCTCCCGCACTTCCGCTGCGCTGCTGGAGATATTCCTGGGCAAATTCGTGGGGATTACGCCAGGATTTACGCCCCAGACGCCGGACCTTGAGGAAATGCTGCGCTGGCACGATGCGTGCCTGCTGATCGGCGATCCGGCCCTGCAAGCGTCGGCCGCCGGGTGTTACGTCTATGACCTGGCGGAGCAATGGCATCGCTGGACAGGCCATCCATTTGTGTTTGCCTTTTGGGCGGTGCGGAAAGCGGCGTTGGGGGAAGTCTCGCCAGGTCTTGATCTGTCGAAGGCTTTTCAGCAATCGCGCGACCACGGCTTGTTGCACCTTGATGAGATCGCCGCAACCTGGGCTCCGCGCCTGAAACTGGGGAAGGCTGTGCTGCGCGAGTATCTGACCAACAACATTGATTATTCCCTCGACAGCGAGAATCTACGGGGGCTCAAGCTCTTTTTCCGCTACGCCGCGGAATGCAATGTCCTGCCGGCGGCACCGGAGATCAGATTTCTGCTGTAGAGGTTAGAGGCTGGCCACTCATTGCACAGAGGATCAACGGCGCCTCAAGGCTCACTCCGTTGGGAAGACAAACTTCACTTCAACGTTGCTCGTCTCGTTGGCGGCCTCATATTTCCATTTCTTGACCGCGCGGAGAAGTGCGTCAATCAGGACTGGGTTACCGCCCAATTCCTTGACTGCTTTGACCGAACCATCCGGCGCCACAGTCAATTGCACTCGAGCGATTCCTCGAATTCTGAGTTTCTTGGCAAGCTCCGGATACTCCGGAGGGTCGCCGCTCCTGAGTCTGCGGGTTTCTCCCGCACCAGCGAAAACGGGAACCACCAGCAAAGCTGCCAGGACCAGGCGCAGGATATCCGGCCGGCCCAGGAACCGGCGGCCGGTTTTCGGCGGCGGTACTGAGTTTGCTGCGCGATCTCTAGAGTCGTTAATTTTCACTGGGTCCCCTTAGGGCTGAGTCGTGATTGCTCCAAAGTGTGCACTGGATGCTGATGAACATCAAGGTTGCTTTTGTACTGTATTGTCGTCTTCGCCAATTCTCGACTTTCTACTTTAGTATCAGTAGCCGTAGAGTGCTTAGACCCATTCAATCCGGTGGTGAGGCCGGAATACGAACTTGCCTTGGGGCAGGCTATGGACAGGCTGCTGAGCTCTCATGCACCGGATGCTATAAAATCAGGAGTCTCATGTCCTTATCCAAAGCACAAGCCCTTGACCTGTTCCGCTCCGATGACTTGATTGGCATCGGCATGGAGGCGGACGCAGTGCGCCGCAAGCTCCATCCGGAGGGAGTAGCTACCTACATCATTGACCGCAACATCAACTACACGAATTTCTGCACGGAGTACTGCACGTTCTGCGCGTTTTATGCCCCGGTCAAAGGACCAGGCCGCTCCAAGGGCTACGTCCTGGATTTTGAAACTATTTACGAAAAGATCCGGGAGACGGTTGAGCTCGGAGGCACTGGCGTACTCATGCAAGGCGGACTGCATCCTGATTTAAAGATCGAGTGGTACGAAGAAATGATGCGCGGCATCAAGCAGCGCTTTCCCAAGGTCCATTTGCACTGCTTTTCCGCTTCCGAGATCATCCACTTTGCCGGCGTCAGCGGCCTGACCATTGAAGACACCATCCGGCGTTTGCGGGACGCCGGGCTTGATTCCATCCCAGGCGGCGGCGCGGAAATCCTGGACGACGAAGTCCGCTACAAGATTGCCCGGCTCAAGTGTCTGACGGACGACTGGTTGAATGTCCATCGCACGGCCCACAAACTGGGCATGCGCACGACGGCAACGATGATGTTCGGCGTCGGCGAGACCGAAGAACACCGCATTAACCATTTCCAGCGCCTCTATGATTTGCAGGAAGAGACCGGAGGTTTTACGGCGTTTATTCCGTGGAGTTTTCAGCCCAAGAACACGGCCCTCGGCGGACGGCACTGGGACGAAGCCACGGCGGTCGAGTATCTCAAGGTACTGGCCATCTCCCGGTTGTATCTGACGAACTTTCTCAACGTGCAATCGAGCTGGGTGACGCAGGGACTAAAAGTCTGCCAGGTTGGTTTGCGCTTTGGCGGCAATGACGTTGGCTCCGTGATGCTGGAAGAGAATGTCGTTCGGTCCGCCGGCGTGACCAACTGCACAACGGAAGAAGAGCTGCGCCGCATGATCCGCGACGCGGGCTTCCGGCCGGCGCAGAGAGACACGCTGTATCGGCAGTACTTCCTGAACTGAGCTTTCTTCTGATCTTGGTGGATTCGTAGGATCGAGAACAAATTCGCACGCCAATAATTTTCGCGACGCCAGGCATTCTCGCTACGCTCCAGATTTCAGAAAAGGACCGGACCCAAAGTACAATCTATCTGCCTCGTCAGGAGTTCCAGCTGCACGTCCTCGGATCCAATATCGCGTTTTTTCTCATGGACTTCTCCCAGAGAGGTTTGGTGCACTATCTGCGCTCGCAGTTCAGCAATGAGAACTTCAAGGCTTTCAAGGGGCTCTACTCGCCCAACGCGTTTGACCTGATGCTGCTGATTCCGTATTTCACCGTCATGATCATTCTGGCGGCGTATGGTTTGCATCGCTACGCGCTGGTCTATATGTACTACAAGAACCGCAAGAACCACCGCGCTGAAGCCCCGTCGCAGTTTGCAGAGCTGCCGCGGGTGACCGTGCAATTGCCGATCTTCAATGAGCAGTTCGTCGTGGACCGCCTGGTGGAAGCGATCTGCAAGCTGGATTATCCGAAAGACAAGCTCGACATTCAGTTGCTCGACGACTCAACCGATGAGACTACTGAAGTGGCGCAGGCAGCGGTGGAGCGCTATGCCGCGCTCGGTCATCCTATCTGTTTTATTCACCGCGCTAATCGCGAAGGCTTCAAGGCCGGGGCTTTGCAGAATGGCATGTTCACGGCCCGAGGAGAGTTCATCGCAATTTTCGACGCCGATTTCGTCCCGCCGGCGGACTGGTTGTTGCGCGTGGTCCACCATTTCTCCGATCCAAAAATAGGCATGGTTCAGACGCGCTGGACGCACCTCAACCGCAATTACTCGTTTCTCACCGAAGTAGAGGCCATCTTGCTGGACGGCCATTTCATCCTGGAGCACGGCGGTCGCGCCCGCAGCGGCGTGTTCTTCAACTTCAACGGCACGGCCGGCATGTGGCGTCGGCAAGCCATTGAAGAGGCCGGCGGCTGGCAGCACGATACGCTCACGGAGGACACTGACCTCTCCTATCGCGCCCAGCTAAAAGGGTGGAAGTTTGCATACCTTCAGGACATCGAGTGCCCGGCCGAGCTGCCCATTGAAATGACGGCCTTCAAGACCCAGCAGGCACGATGGGCCAAGGGCCTGGTCCAGACAGGCAAGAAAATCCTGCCTAGAGTATTCAGCAGCAAGGTGCCGTTCCGCGTGAAAGTTGAAGCCTGGTACCATCTGAGCGCCAACTTGAGCTATCCGCTCATGATCATTCTTTCCACGCTGCTGATGCCGGCGATGATCATCCGCTCCTTCGGTGGCTGGTTCCAGATGCTGCTCATTGATCTTCCGCTCTTCATGGCTTCGACTTTTTCGATTTCCAGCTTCTATCTGGTGTCGCAAAAGGAACTGTTCCCCAAAACATGGCCGAGAACGTTTCTCTATCTGCCGTTTCTGATGGCTATGGGCATTGGCCTGACCCTCACCAATACCAGGGCCGTGCTGGAAGCGCTGTTTGGGATCAAGTCCGCGTTCAAGCGGACGCCCAAGTACAGCGTGCAAACTAAAACCGACAAGATCCAGGGACAGAAATACCGCCGGCGGCTTGGTCTGGTGCCCTGGCTGGAACTTCTGGTGGGCTGCTACTTTGCCATGATGTGCTTCTACGCCGTTAGCAGCGGAAACTACTGGACGGTTCCTTTTCTCCTTCTGTTCGTGATCGGGTACTGGTGTACGGGCCTGATGTCCCTCTTGCAGGGGCGGTTCGACCGAATATCTCTCGGGCGGGAGCCGCACAGCAAGCCTTTCCCCGTGGGCGTGTAGAGTCATATTTTCATCCCTGCCCCGAGAGCAGGGTTTGGTATCCTATAAAGGTGCTGATGAAATTCTTGTTTGTTCTGCTGGCGGTCTCTCTGACAGCTGTTCTGGCGGCTGCCGGCGCCATGTGGTGGCGTTTCTCCCGGCACCTGCGCCGTTCCGACCGGGCGCTCAAGAACGCCCTTGGGGAAATCCAGGCGGAAAGGGAATCGGTCAAGCAGAATTCATGACCCGAGCCCCAGAAAGCTTATTCTAGGATTTATACCATGCCGTCCTCAGTTTCCTCAGGAACTCGCGAGATCAGTGTCGCCCACAGTCCCGACTCGGACGACGCGTTCATGTTCTATGGTCTGGCGACCAGCAAGGTCCGCGTTCCCGGACTGAAGTTCAGCCACACTCTCACCGACATTGAAACCCTGAACCGCAAAGCCATGGAAGGCCACTACGATGTCAGCGCTATTTCCTTCCATGCATATCCGTACGTGCAGAACCGGTACGCGCTGATGTCATGCGGCGGAAGTGTGGGCGACAAGTACGGCCCCATGGTCGTTTCGCCGCGCGCGCTGGGCCTGGAAGAACTGAAGCGGACGAAAGTGGCCGTCCCGGGCACGCTCACCACGGCATATCTGGCGCTGAAGCTCTTTGCTCCTAAGATCGAGACCGTCACGGCGCCGTTTGACAAGATTATCCCGGAAATCCTTGCCGGTAAGCATGAAGCGGGCTTGATCATTCACGAAGGGCAGCTTACCTATGAGAGCTCAGGCCTGCAGAAGGTTCTGGACCTGGGAAAATGGTGGTTCGACCTGACCGGACTGCCGCTGCCGCTAGGTGGCAATGCGATTCGGCGGGAGCTGGGACCGGAACTGATCGCCGCCGTAAGCCGTGCCCTGAAAGACAGCATCCAGTACGCGCTCGATCACCGCGAAGAGGCACTCGCCTACGCCATGCAATTTGCCCGGGACCTCGACACCCCATCCGCGGACAAGTTCGTTGGCATGTATGTCAACGAACGCACGCTCGACTACGGGCCGGACGGAAAAGAAGCCGTGGAGCGGCTCCTGGGCATGGGCTACCGGGCGGGAATTATTCCTCACAAGCCTGAAGTGGAGTTTGTTTAGGCTCTTTTCTTTATCCCGAGCGGGGCAAGGGAACCCTGCGGGGACACTTACAGGCTCAACGGCGGGATTGCCCCGCCTCATAATACTTGCCAATGATGATCCCCACGTCCACCGCCGATTCCGCGTCGAGATTCACAAACTCAAATCCAGCAGAACGGGGATCTGTATAGCGCACGCGCGCACTTATCCGGATGCGGATGTCTTCTTCCTGTTCGTGAATGATGAAATGATGGACCTTGCTGTCTCGGGGATAAATCTTTTTCGGTTCCATCAGGAACCCGCCGCGACCCAGTTGCCGAAGCAGTCCGGCTTTTTTCCCTTTGCTATCCAGGACCAGCACTTGTTTAGTGGGCGGAATATCAATCCTCTCAAACCGGCGCCGCTCGCCGGGACCGTCGTCGCGAATTTGGTGTCCGCTCATTGGACTTGTTCCTTAAATGGGCTGATCGGATCCAGGTCCACCGGAACGTCTTTGATTTTTGCCAATGCAGATTTTAGGGCAGCCGGCATGACTTCATACTTCCTAAACCAGGCTTCGGCGCGGGCGCGATCTCCCGTGGCTTCTATCTCCAGGAGTTCTTTCGCCAGACTGGCGAGCGCGCCTGGCATCTTGGCGTAGTCAATCGCGTAGCGTCCGGTAACAGGATCGCGGGTGATGGCGCCTTGCTCCGAGAGATAATTGAATTCCATCATCTCGGCGCGGCCGTGCGCCTCCGCTACGCCAAAGCGGACCGTGCGGAAGATTCCGGCAACGTAAGAAGCGTAGTATTCCTGGGCGCGCTCTTTGCGCAGGACGCCTTTGTCCATCAGCCAGTTCAGTGCGAACATTCCTACTACGTCCGCTTTGGCTTCTTCCAGTCCACCGAAGACGGGTCCGATGGCTTCGCGAATATCGACCTGTCCGGCGCTGGTACGGGCAAAATTCGGGCCGAGACCGTGGGAAATCTCGTGCATGAGCACTGCGGCCAGATAGCCATCCATGGATGCCAGCGCGGCCTGGTCTTCCCGCAGGAGCAGCTTGCCGATGGGCAGGACCACGTAATTCACGCGCGCGTCCATGAAGTTCTTGAAGAAGATTTTCTTTGTCCCTTTTTCCTGGTGAATGCGGGCGTCATTGGGCAGGTTGTCGGCCACCGCCTGATAACCGTGGCGCAAGTCGCCGGCGCGGAACGGCGCATCCATCACTTCCATCGGCGTGCTGTGGCCTTGCTTGGAGGGCCTGTCTTCCGATGCCAACGGCAACGCATCCTGTATGTCAGGGATGTACTTTTTGTACGTTGCAAGCTTGGCGCTCTCGGCTTCGTTGCGAATCATTACGGCGGCCCCATAGGAGGTCTTCACGCCCAGCAGGTCGTCCAAATAGGTTTCGTAGGGTGCAAAGATGACGTCGACCTTGGGGCTCTCCAGGTCCAGCCAGGCCAAGTCGCTCTTGTAATAATCGTCAGTCAACAGGGCGTCCGCCCGCAGACGCAGAAAACTGGCGAAGGATTTGTCCGGACTCAACGCCGCCGCGGCCCTAAGCGCAGTGGCCGCCCGATCCAGCCAGACTTTGTATTCCACGTGGTACGGCACGCCGATGAGGTCGCTGCCCCGGCGTTTGACCACGGTAAAGGGGCTATAGAGTTCCGCCTTCTTTTCCGGATGCTTCGCGATGTAACCGTCAATCTCTTCGCGGGTCATACCTGGAGGGTAGAGTCCGCGGCCCGGGAAGTAAGTGTCCGTGCCGGCAAAAGTCTTGTTGGCTTCGAGAAGGTCGTATCGACTGCCGTTGATCATCAGGAAGCGCCGCACTTTCATGCCGTGTGCTTCGTTGCAGGTGGCCAGCCAACTCACCAGTTCCAGTCCTTTAGGGTCGCTCTGGCGCCAGTAGATGTTTTCCAGATCGCGCGAGGCCTCCACCAGCTCGAAGACCATCTTGATTTCCTGCGGCTGCAGGCCGGTTACAGTGAATTGCATCCTGACCTGTCTGAACTTGGCCAATTGAGCGTCCAGGTCCTCATTGACCGGCGCGTTAATGACGCAATGTCGCGCGGCGTTGGCGCCCATCGGAGTATTTTTTCCCTGTCCGGAAACGAAGAGGGAGAGGGACAGAAGCAGCAGGAAATGCGCAACCAGCAAGTATCGTCTTCGCATGATTGAGCCGATTCTAACAAAAGTACGGCTTGACTTGACCGCGAGTCACGTCCCTTCGAATCCCGGCGGGATTTATGATAGGAGAGCTAAAGATGCCGAGCCCCTTTCCCACGCCCCAAGTCTTGATGATTGACGCCGATGACACGCTGTGGGAGAACAACGTCTATTTCGAACAGTCCATTGTCGAGTTTCTGTCTTTTCTAAACCACAAGGAGATGACGCGGGAACAGATGCGAGAAGTGCTCAACGAAGTGGAGCGCGAGACGATCCTGGAGCGAGGTTACGGCCTGCACAGCTTTGCCCATTCCCTGGTCACGACCTTCGAGCGCCTTTCTGCCGAACCTCTCACGCCGGAGCTGCACCAGACCATCTGGAACTTTGCCCATCGCATTTCTGAATACCCCATCGAACTGATTGACGGCGTGCCGGAAACGCTCGCCTACCTGCAAGAGCGTAGGCACCACCTGATTCTGGTCACGAAGGGGAGCTTCACCGAGCAATCCGGCAAGATCGCGCGCTCCGGGCTGAAGGAGTATTTTGCCGCGGTAGAAATCGTGGCGGAAAAACACGCCGGCGCTTACCGGGATGTATTGGCGAAACACGAACTGCGTGCCGGGGACACCTGGATGGTTGGTAACAGCCCCAGGTCGGACATCAATTCAGCGCTGGCTGCAGGCATAAACGCGGTGTTTGTCCCGCACGACATGACCTGGGTACTGGAGCACGAAACTGTTGGTCCGGCGCCGGACGGCCTTAAATTGCTTCAGGTGGAGACGTTCGGAGATTTGCGAAGGCATTTCTAGTAACCACGCCCCGCTTCAGGAATTCGCTCGAACAACCGGAAAACGTTCGGTGGTCGTTTTAAGTCTCACGTGAGTGTCACACGATAGTAACAAGAAAGAGTCTCTTACCGCAGGGTCAAAGGGCCCCGATTTCTTACGTAAATCATACGTGTTTCTACCGTTGTTTGTCCGGTTGTTTCGGCGTTTTCACTTCGTTCCGCCTCCTCCCACCCCGTTAGTGCATGCACTAAGGGAACCTGCATTTAGAGCTACGAAAACACTAATGTAGGTAGCGACTGGTTGCAGGAGCCAGGCGTGCGGGAAGCGTTTCAGCGATTGTCCCTCAAATCGCAATTTGACGAGCCACCAGAACTGCCGGAAGCTAAAGACGAAAAATATACACAGGGTTGGCTCTCATGAAGTTGCGCGGGAGTTCTCGCATGTTTTGTACGGTTATTCAGGGAGGGCACACTCATGGCAACGCAGGTTTCGGCGATGGGCGGCAAAACGATAGGTCAGTCCTCGTTTGACGAACTGACATCCATGGCCCAGCGCGTGCAAACGTTTACAAATGCGTCCGGGGCGGCCATTGGGCTGAGAATTGGCGACACCGAAGACATCGTCTGCTGTGCCCGCAGCGGTCCCAGCGCCCGGGACGTTAGCACCATCATGGGCGTGGCCGGCTCCTTTGCCGGATTGTGCATCCAGAGCGGCAAAGGGCTACTCTGCGACGACACCGAAGCGGACCCGCGCCTGGATGCGAACGCCGTGCGGTCCCTGGGCGTCCGCTCCATTGCCGTGACACCAATCAAGGAAGACAATCGTGTGGTTGGAGTCCTGGCGGTTTTGTCGCCTTTCGCTAACGCGTTCACAGGTATTCATCTGGCAGTGGTGAAAACCACGGCCGACCAGATTTCCGCGCTCCTGCAGAGGGAGCGTCGCGCGCGGGACGAAGGCCAGGAGCCTGCAGCACAGTGGTCTCCCGCTCCAGTCCACGCCAACAAACCTCCCGTTTCTTCCGCGGGGCAGCAGGCCGCGCCTGCAGTCATCCATCCGGATACTGCTGCGGTTCCGGCCGCGTCCATTGGGTTCGCGAGTCCGGCCCCGGCGGTTGCCAAGCCGCAGGTAACTGCCATGCCCGTGGCATCGGCTGTACCGGCGAGCTCGGCTCCGATGCCCGTCAAGAAGGCTGTGCCCATCGCGGCCGTGGCAGCTCCGGCGCCGGTGACTGCGTCTCCGGTCCTCACCAAGACGGCTACGCCGGCAGCCCCGACGCATGCAGAATTTGCGACAACTCCCAAAACGCAACCGCTTGCAGCCATTGCGCTCGCCGAAGACGTCGCGCCAGCCATATCTCTGCCCGCGAGAGAGGACCGGCATTGGCGACCGAAGCACGACCACGCCAGCGTGGGTGTCCTTGATTCTTCGGCCGAGCCGAAAAAGAAGTCGCACACGGGTCTGGTCCTGATGGGCCTTGCCGCAGTTGTCCTGATTGGCCTTGGCTCCACATTCGCGGTGCGCAAGTGGAACCGCGCGGAGCCACCCGAGGCGTTACAGCATCCTCAAGAGGCTCCCAATACGCTGGCAGTCCAGACTCCACCAGTGCAGAATGCGAGCAACACCCAACCTGCCTCGTCAGGAGGGATCCCGCCAAGCACTACGTCGGCGGGGAACACGAACAATGCTCAACCTTCGGCGGCTCCTGTTGTGCCTTCCGCCAACAGCGCAGCTCCCAACAGCACCGTGAAGAATAGTTCGGTGGACACCGCCAGGAAGTCAGACAAGACCCAAACGCAGCCCCAAACGCAGGCCCAAACCCAAGCTAAGCCCAACGGCCCTTCTCCGGCAGAAAAGCCGGCGTTGGAGACCATCGCTTTGGCGGCCGGCCCATCCAGGATCGTCCCCGCAACGGCGGCGGACAGCGCACCACAAGACACGAACGCAACGCCCGCCCTGACCATCGCCGTCGGTCCGGCGTTGGGAAAGCTTACTGCCTTGCCGAGTGCCAGCGCCCCGTCCAAGCCTTCCGCCATGTCGCAATCCGTGGAACCAATCCAAGTGCTCAAGAGAGTTTCCCCGCTTTACCCGAGCATGGCCAAAGCGCGCGGGATCAAGGGAGATATTGTGGTGCGGGCGCATGTGGGTAAGGACGGACACGTATCGAATCTCGAGATGGTTTCCGGAATCCCAATTTTCAGGGATGCGGCGTTTGAGGCGGTCAAGCAATGGCAATTCAAACCGGCCATGGTCAACGGCCAGGCGGTGGATCAGGACGAAGTAATTCGGTTCGACTTCAAGTAGTTTTCGCGATTATGTTTCTTCAACGCTTCTTTGCAGCCACTATAATCGCCGCATGAATATAGACCATATCCTTGAGCAACTGGAGAACCAGCGCAACCGCATTGATGCGGCTATTAAGACCCTGCGAGCCACGTATGGCGGTGGCCTCAAGAGGTCGGGACGGAAAGGCCGGCGTCCGGGGACCAGATTGTCGGCGGAAGCAAGGAAGAAGATTTCTGACTCGGCCAGAGCGCGCTGGGCCAGCGCCAAGCGGGCAGGCAAGAGGTCACTGAAGACTTAGTTCTCCCGCGCAGAGACTTGGCGTTGCTAGTGCACACTCGTGGAATCAGCCAGGATTCCGCCCATCCGCCGATGAGCCCCGCCTGACTGTTAACCATTACGGTACTGCGCCTTTGTTAGATGTTTCTAAGCTGCTACGCTGAAATGGCTCTGGAGTTCTCGCCATCCACCAATGGCGGACGCTCTTACAAACGGCTCTTCCAACGTCGTCACCCAGGTCCTTGCCGATCTTGGACCGGTATTGACCGGTGAACGCGACCTGCGTAGTACGGCTATTGCGGCGCTGCAGATGGTGTTGTCCGCGGCCCACGCGTCTTCGGGCGCTCTTTTCCGTTTTCAAGACAAGCCAGCCATGTTGGCTTCCATCGCGCACTCCGGCTTCGCCTTGTTTCCGCAGACGGCGGTTTTTCCGCTGCTGCCCAAACACATCCACGCGCTGAACCACGCCTCCGGCGCGCAGAGATTGTGCAAAGATCGTTGCGATACTTTTCTCAGCTCCACCGGGAACGTTTCCGGCGTCTGGTTTCATTGCATCGCCCCGTTGCGCGTGCGCGGCAAGTTGATTGGCGCTTTGTTGCTGGGAGAACGCGAAGGCGGAGCGGAATATTCGGCCGACCTGCTGGCGCAGATCGGCCAGCTGGCGCCCTACATAGCGCTGGCCATCTTCAACCACCAGCTTATAACTTCACTGGAAGAGCGCACCAAAGAGAATCTGCGCTTGATCGCCTCCGTCCATTCGTTCTGGGAGGATGCGCTCCTGGCCTTTGCCGCGACCATTGACGTCAAGCATGTCAACATGCACGGGCACTCCCTGCGCGTCGGCCGCTACTCTGCAGGCATGGCGGAAACCCTGGGCATGAACGTTTCTGAAATCACCGAGCTGCGCGCCGCGGGCTACCTGCACGATATTGGAAAAGTGACCGTGGACAAACACATCTTCACCAAACCGGGCGCGCTGGCGCCGGCCGAGTTCCAGGAGATGGCGGACCACACCGTCGAAGGCCACCGCATTGTTTCGACTGTGCAGTTTCCGTGGCCGAACATTCCCGAGGTCGTGCGCTCGCACCATGAGCGCGCAGACGGCTCGGGGTATCCCGACCATTTGCACAGCGACGAGGTCTCGGTCCCCGTCAAGGTTGTCGCCGTTGCGGATTGTTTTGACGCCATGCTGAGCGAGCGTCCCTACCGCAAGAAACGGACGCTGGGCGAAACTGCAGCCGAGTTAAGCTGGCTGGCGCCCGCCAAGATGGATGCGGACGTTGTTCACGCTCTTCTCGTCCAACTTCGCCGCGATGCTGCGCGGCTGATAGCTCCGCAACGTCCCTGGGGATCAGTGGATGAGCGGCCTCGAAGACCTTTTCTTGATTCCTCCGTTCCCTGTAACATCTCGCCGACAGACATTGACCACCTGGTTTCCGAACTGAACCGCCGTGTCAATCATGGCCGCACCTATTCGGCCTAAGCCCTGCTGATTCCACAACTTTAGGTTCGCGTTAGGGTTACTATCGTCTTACGAGAGCGCGAGGACCCTGCTTATGTCAGCCGCCCGCAAACTGTGGTTTCTAGTTTTGGCCATTGCCTTTTTCGTTCCCGCCGGACTGCTGATGGCGGGTGACGATCCCGTGAAGACGGCGTCCCCGCAAACGCAGATGGACGAGAACAAGAGGGTCCTCCAGGCCTTAAACCGCTTTACTTTTGGTCCGCGTCCGGGAGACGCGGAAAAGGTCCGGGCCCTGGGCCTTGACCCGTGGTTCGAACAGCAGCTCTATCCCGAGAAGATTGACAACGCGGCCATGGAAGGTCGTCTTGCGCCTTTTCGCACCCTGAAAATGAGTACCAGGCAAATGGTGGAGAGTTTTCCGCCGCCGCAAGTTGCCCGGATGGTCGAAAACGGACGCATGTCCATGCCTTCTGATCCTGGCGAACGGGCGATCTATGAATCACGGATAGCAGCTTATAAGCAGCAGCAGGCGAGGAAAAATGATGCGCCGGCCGCCGATGCGAAGGACACAAAGGCCGACATGAAAGTCGATGGCCAGAGTGACGCGCAGATGACGCAGGAGCAACGCGACAAACGCCAGAAAGAACAGGAAGCGGCGATGTACGCGGAAGTCGGCGCGGTGCAGTTACTGGAAATCCCGCCCGAGGAGCGCTACCAGAAGATCCTGAAGATGCACCCGAACGAGCGTCTGGACCTGGCGCAGTCCCTTAAGGGGGAAAAAGTCATGGACCTGGTGGATGGCATGAGTCCACCGCAGCGCGAGACCGTGCTCGCCATCGTGCAGCCCCAGGCAGTAGTCGGCGGCGAACTGGCCGAAGCCAAGCTCCTGCGTGCCATCTACAGTGATCGCCAACTGGAAGAGGTAATGACCGACTTCTGGTACAACCACTTCAACGTATTCATTGGCAAAGGTCCGGACCGCTACATGATTACCGCTTACGAGCGGGACGTGATTCGTCCTCACGTTTTCGGAAAATTCAAAGAGTTGCTGGTGGCTACGGCCCAAAGCCCGGCCATGCTTTTCTACCTGGACAACTGGCAAAGCGTGGGACCGAAGTCCGCACTTGCGAAGTATGGGCCCGCGGGGCCGCGCCAGATGGGCGGCTTCCAGGGGCCTTTCGGCCGGCGGCGGCAGCAGCAACGGGCGCAGCAGCAAGCTAAGAACCGTCCCAGTGGACTCAATGAAAACTATGCTCGCGAGATCATGGAACTGCATACACTGGGCGTTGACGGCGGATACACACAGAAAGACGTTACAGAACTGGCCAAAGTCCTGACCGGCTGGACCATTCAGGATCCCCAGCGTGGCGGGGACACCCGATATAACGAGCGGGCCCACGAACCAGGGACCAAATACGTGCTCGGTCATGAGATCAAGGAACAAGGCCAGTACGAAGGCCTGGAGATGCTGGACATTCTGGCCCACCATCCATCCACCGCCAGGTTCGTCTGCAGGAAGCTGGCCATGCGATTTGTGTCGGACAACCCTCCGCAGGGCCTGGTGGACCGCATGGCAGACATCTTCATGAAGAAAGACGGCGACATTCGCGAAGTCCTGCGCACGCTGTTCCATTCGCCCGAGTTCTGGGCACCCGACACTTACCGCGCCAAGGTCAAGACGCCGCTGGAGTTCGTTGTTTCTTCAGCGCGCGCCTCCGGCGTTGACATACAGAATGCGTTGCCCCTGGTACGGAACTTGAATCGCATGGGCATGCCACTCTATGGAATGCAGCCGCCCACGGGGTATTCGACAAAAGCGGAGACCTGGGTCAATTCGTCCGCCCTGTTGAGCCGTATGAATTTCGCGCTGACGCTGGGCAGCGGACGCCTTCCTGGCACTACCGTGAATCCCCAGCTTCTGCTGCGCGGCTCTGCACCGCAGGACCCGGATGCGGCGCTGGCCGCGCTGGAGGAAGAAATCCTGTCCGGAGATGTCTCCTCCCAGACCCACGCCGTGATGCAGAAGCGGCTGAACGATCCTGAGGTCACGCAACGCAAGCTCGATGATCCCGATCGCACGCCGAATTACGGCGCTATTGCCGGCCTGATCATGGGTTCGCCGGAATTTCAACACCGATAAAGATGGACTCTGGGGCCTGGCCCCGCAGGAGCAGTTTATGGCGATTACACGCAGAGTTTTCCTGAAAGGCGGCGCGCTGGCCGTGGTTGGCACCAGCGTGATTCCCAGCTTTCTTACCCGCGCAGTCTATGCCGCGGAAACCGCCAGCGCAGGCACCAGCAAAAAGCGCCTGGTCGTGTTGTTTCAGCGTGGCGCCGCGGATGGGCTGAACATCGTGGTACCGCACGGAGAGTCGGCCTACTACTCCATGCGGCCGAGCATCGCTATTCCGCGGCCCAAGGGAAATGAAGGGGCCATTGATCTCAACGGCTTTTTCGGCCTGCACCCGGCGATGACTTCGTTCAAGCCGCTATGGGACGCCGGGCATTTGGCAATTGTTCATGCTGCCGGATCGCCCGACAACACCCGCTCGCACTTTGACGCGCAGGACTACATGGAATCCGGCACTCCGGGCGTGAAGTCGACGGAAGATGGATGGCTCAATCGCGCGATCGGCGGAGTCGCTGAACCCGGCGCTTCGCCGTTCCGCGCCGTCGCGATGGGCGGAGCGTTGCCGAGAACGCTGGCTGGGTCAGTCCCCGCGGTGGCCATGGGCAACATCAGGGAATTTGCCGTAGGCGGCCGCGGTCCCGGTGCGGCCGTTGCCAGCAGTACCTTTGAAGCCATGTACGAGCAGTCGGTTGACACAGTCCTGCACGGCACCGGCAATGAGACTTTTGAAGCCGTAAAAATGCTGAAGTCGGCAGATCCGGAAAAATACACTCCTGCGCCCGGAGCGGACTATCCCCGTGGACGTTTTGGAGACAGCCTGCGCCAGGTGGCGCAGCTCATCAAGGCGAACCTCGGGGTGGAGGTCGCGTTTGCCGATATCGGCGGTTGGGACCATCATGTGAACGAAGGCAGCGTACAGGGTCAGATCGCCAACATCACACGCGACTTTTCCCAGTCTATCGCAGCGTTCTGGACCGACCTGGGAGACCTGGCGGGCGAGACAGTCATCGTCACCATGTCGGAATTTGGCCGCACGGCGCGCGAGAATGGCAATCGCGGCACGGACCACGGTCATGCCAATGTCATGTTCGTTCTGGGTGGCCCGGTCAAAGGCGGAAAGATCTACGGCCGCTGGCCCGGCCTGCAGCAGGAACACCTCTACGAGGGTCGTGACCTGGCGATCACCACCGACTTCCGCCAGGTGTTGAGCGAGGCTGTGTACTCACACCTGGGCAACAAGGAACTGCCCAAAGTGTTTCCGGGCTGCGACAAGGCGTCGCCCAGGGACTTCCTCCGGTACTTGGGATAATGGCGGCATCTGAAACCGGAACTTGCAGCATCTTCGCGAAAAACACAAGACCAGCTATCTGTGAATGAATCAAGAAGCGGTTTGTAACCGGGGGGCCTTTCTGATTCAATGAAGGCGTCTGTGAGTGTGCGGCAAAATGGAAGCCACCCCAAAGATCCCCGCTGAAACCAACATCAAGCTCAGGGAGTTGGCGCACGACCTCAGCAACGCCCTGGAGCGGATCATGCAGGCCACCTACCTGCTTTCCCAGATGCAGCTCGACGAGAACTCAAGAAAGTGGATGGAGCTGATTGACCAGGCGGGCCGCGACGCCGCCCGGATCAATCGCGAAATCCGGGAGATTCTGCGCGCTGGCAGTTGACCGCATTTGTTGTTCTGGCCAGCCCAAAACAGCGTTACACTGCTCGGTCAAAATGCCTGAACCGCCCAAGCTCACGCCAGCTAATGCCACGCAGCAAGATCCGGAAAAACGTCTTGATGTCTCCGGCTTCTGCCCGAACTGCGGCGCCCAGATGCGCGAATCACGCTGCAAGCTGGTGTGCAAGACCTGCGGGTTCTTCCTGAGTTGCAGCGATTTTTACTGAATCCGCAAAGAATCCGTTAACCTTTCGGGCCCTGGTTCGTTTCATTGGCGGAGGTATCAGAGATTATGGATCCAGTTTTATTCCAAGGCCTGGTCAAGGAATGGTTGACGCTCGCTTTTATGTTCACTTTCTTTGCGTGGGTCATGTATGTGGCAGCTACAACCATCCGGCGCAGGCAACAGAACGCGATGCAGAGACACTTGTTGGACAAATTTTCTTCGGCCAAGGACTTCGCCGATTTTGTCCAATCGCCGGCAGGACAAAAGTATGTGATGAGTTTTAGTGACGCCGTGAGCAGTCCGCGCAACTCAATTATCAACTCGGTCAAAACCGGGATTGTTCTGATTTTCCTGGGATCAGGGGTCCTTGGCGGCGCCGGCGTTGGCCCGACCCACATTAGCTCTGTATTTTTCATTCTGGGCAACGTATTAGTATGCGTGGGCGTGGGCTTCCTCGTTTCGGCTTTGGTAGCTCATTTTATGGTCAAGAAGATGGGGTCTGGAGAGAAGGTGTAGTACTTGTTAGCCACCCTTACAGCACCGCACCTTACCATGACTGAAACAGCCAGAGACGAGCCGGCCAGCCAGGCGGAATTTGAAGCGTTCTATTTGCGCACAGCGCGCGTTCTCCATGGCTATCTCTGCCGGCTAAGCGGCGACCCTGCCACCGCAGATGAGGTGTTGCAGGAAGCTTTCATCCGCATGATCCATGCCGCTGCCATGGAAGAAGCCCACCGCAAGGCCTATCTTTATGCGACAGCGACAAACATCTTGCGTGACCGCTGGCGCAAACAGAAGCGGGAAAGAGAATGGTCTGAGCTCAGCCAGCCGGAAACGAGTGTCCATCAAAATTTCAGCTTGTCACTGGATATGGCCGCGGTATTCGACAGGTTGAGCGCGCAGGAGCGGGCGGTCCTCTGGCTGGCGCACGTTGAGGAGATGAGTCACAGAGAGATCGGTGCTATTCTCAACGTGAAAGAAAAGAGCGTGCGGGTCATCGTCTTTCGGGCGAGGGAGAAAGCGAAGGAACTGCTGGAGCGCGCAGGATTCAGAGGTAGTCATGAATAACAACGATGATGACGTCCAATTTGATTCGCTTATCAAAAAAATGGCCCACGACCATCAGCCGCAGCTCCCGAATTCGGGGATACTCTGGTGGCGGGCCCAGATTCTCAAAAGGCAAGCGGACAAGGAGCGTATTGAGCGTCCGCTGGTGATTATGCGGCTGGTGGCGGTGACAGCAGGCGCTGTGATCTTGTTCGGGTTCTTGATGTCAAATTGGCGGCAGGCGCAGCCGGCAGCAAATGGATCGCACGTTTCGTTCCTGGCGCCGCTGCTAGTATTCAGTGCAATCGGGTGCGCGTTGCTGTTGGTTTTACTGGCGTGGCCACCCGTGTCGAAGAAGAACTAGCAGATCCTGGCCAAAACTGGATACAAACGTTTCCCCGAATTGCGTCCGCTCCCACCCTCATTTACTCTAACTGGTCTGCGCGAAACGCCATGGCTCACGAATTCAACAGGCTTATTTCCAAAGTTGATCCTACCTCGACACGCTTTGAGAAAAACATGCGCGCCATGGCCGCGCTGGTATCGGCTGTCCACAATGAACAGGAACAGATTCGCCAGGGCGGTGGCGCCAAGGCTATTGAGGCGCAGCATGGCAAGAACCGGCTGACTGCCCGGGAGCGCATTGCGCTTTTGCTCGACCAGGACAGCGAGCTCTTCGAGCTGAATATGTATGCGGCGTATGAAATGTACGAAGAATGGGGCGGAGCGCCGGCAGCCGGCGTGGTCACAGGTCTGGGACGGATTCACGGCCGGCTGTTCATGATTGTCGCCAACGACGCAACCGTGAAGGCCGGCGCGTTCTTTCCCATGACCGCCAAGAAAGTCATTCGCGCACAGAACATCGCGCTGGACAACCATATTCCCACCATCTACCTGGTGGATTCAGCCGGAGTGTTTCTGCCTTTGCAGGAGGACGTGTTCCCGGACACCGACGATTTTGGCCGGGTCTTCCGCAATAACGCCGTGATGTCCGCGCAGGGAATTCCCCAGATCACCGCCATCATGGGTATGTGCGTGGCCGGCGGCGCATATCTTCCGGTCATGTGTGACACCATTCTCATGACGGAAGGCAGCGGGCTTTTTCTTGCCGGCCCCGCGTTGGTGCAGGCGGCCATCGGGGCCAAATATTCGGCGGAAGAACTGGGCGGCGCGGCCATGCACGCGCAGATCGCGGGGACGGTGGACTATCGAGAGCCAAATGATGAAGCCTGCATCGAGCGCATACGGTCGCTGGTGGAGAAGATCGGCCGCAAGCGCACGGCGCGGTTTGATCGGATAAAGGCCGAGCGTCCGGCATACGTGGCGGAAGAACTTTATGGCATCTACGAGGCCGAGGCGGGCCGGCCGTATGATATGAAAGAGATCATCGCGCGTGTGGTGGACGGCAGCCGCTTCGACGAATACAAAGCGGAGTACGGCAAGACGGTCATCTGCGGCTACGCCCGTATCGGCGGCTTTGCCGTGGGCATTGTGGCCAACCAGGCGCTGACCATGCAGCAGACCGATCCGCATTCCGGAGAAATGCACCTGGAAGTGGGACGCGTGATTTACACCGAAAGCGCGGAAAAGGCCGCGCGCTTCATTATGGATTGCAACCAGAACCTGGTGCCTCTGGTCTTTTTACATGACGTGAACGGGTTCATGGTGGGACGCGACGCCGAATGGAGCGGCATCATCAAGGCGGGGGCCAAGATGGTGAACGCCGTATCGAATTCCGTGGTGCCCAAGATCGCGGTAATCGTCGGCGGGTCCTTCGGCGCAGGACATTATGCGATGTGCGGCAAAGCCTACGATCCGCGTTTTGTTTTTGCCTGGCCCACCGCGCGTTACGCCGTGATGAGTGGGGCCGCGGCGGCCAATACGCTGGTGGAAATCAAGATCAAACAGCTCGAACGCACCGGCAAGAAAATAGGCGACGAGGAAAAGCAGGAACTCTACAATTCCGTGAAAGCAACGTACGACAATCAGACAGGGCCGCGCTACGGCGCTGCCCGGTTGTGGATTGACAAAATCATTGACCCGCTCGAAACCCGTCTGGCGATCACCATAGCGCTGGAAGCCGCGGCGCTGAACCCGCACGTGGCGGAGTTTAAGGTGGGAGTGTTGCAGACGTAGTAATCAGCAAATAGCAATTGGCAATTAGCCGGAGGTGTAGCAATAGTGTCACCAGCGTAAATCAGTGGTAGAGTGCTCTGTCTATTTGCTAAATGCTCAGGAGCGTCCATGCACTACCTTCTTAAAACCGAACCCAGCGTTTATAGCTTTGCCGATCTCCAGCGCGATAAAACCACCATCTGGGACGGCGTGACCAACCCCGTCGCAGTCAAGAATCTGCGCGGAATGCAAAAAGGCGATGGATTGGTCATTTACCATACCGGTGACGAGCGCCAGGCCGTGGGCACGGCCACTGTCGAGTCGGTGGATCCGAGCGATCCCAGAAACCCGGCAGTCAAGATTAAAGCCGGCAAGCCGCTGGCCAAGCCTGTGACACTGGCTGAGATCAAGGCCCACAAGCTTTTTGCCGACTCCCCGCTGCTGCGCCAGGGACGGCTTTCTGTGGTTCCACTGACGGGCGAACAGTGGAAGTGGATTACTGGAGAGTAATGCACATCGCCGGCGCTGGTGTGCGATGTCGGCGATCCTTTCGGTCGTTTATAATTTCTGGTTACTCTAACCCTCTGATTCACAGCTGTGGAAGGAACCAATGCCGACTGATGTAGTCATGCCCCAGATGGGCGAATCCATTTTTGAAGGCACGATCACCAAGTGGCTGAAAAAGCCGGGAGACAAAATCCAGCGTGACGAGCCTTTGTTTGAAATCTCCACGGACAAGGTGGACGCGGAAATTCCCGCTCCCGCCAGCGGTGTGCTGAAGGAGATCAAGATTGCTGAAGGCGCCACCGTCCAGGTGAACACCGTGGTCGCCGTGATTGATGCAGAGGGCGCCGCTGTCGTGGCTGCCGCTCCCGCCGCGCAGCCTGCTCAGGCCACAAGGCCAGCGGAACCAGCCACCCCAGTTCCTGCTCCCGCGGCGGCAGCTCCCGCTCCCGCCCCCGCCGCGAGCGCCAACGGTGGTCCCGCAGTGGACGTGGTCATGCCGCAGATGGGCGAATCCATTTTTGAGGGCACAATCACCAAGTGGCTCAAGAAGGTTGGCGACAAAGTTCAGCGCGACGAGCCATTGTTTGAAATCTCCACCGACAAAGTAGACGCGGAGATCCCCGCGCCCGCCAGCGGTGTACTGCGCGAAATCAAGACCAGCGAAGGCAGCACTGTGCAGGTAAACACCGTGGTCGCGGTAATTGGCGGGGCAGGCGCTCCCGCTGCCGCCGCGACTCCCGCGAAGCCGGCGCCGCAACCGGTGGCTGTTGCCGCACCCGCGGCCAGGCCGCAAGAACGTCCTGCAGCGCCACAGGTCACGCAATTCCCTGCACCCGGTCGCGGAGATGGGGGCCAGCATCTCCGCTCGTCACCGCTGGTACGCCGCATTGCCCGCGAAAACAGCGTTGATCTGGCAAGTGTGCCGGGGACTGGTCTGGGCGGTCGCATCAGCAAGAGCGACATTCTGGGTTTTGTTCAACAGCACGGAGCGGGCGCAGTGGCTCCTGCGCAGCGTCTGGCGACCCAGCCTGCGCCGCAAGTTGTCCCGTCACAACGTCCCGCCGCTCCGGCTCCCGTGTTGCACGAGCTGACCGGAGAACTTGTTCCCATGACTCCCATGCGCAAGAAAATTGCAGAGCGCATGGTGGAGTCCCGCCGCACCAGCGCCCACGTCCACACGATTTTCAAGGTGGACATGACGCGCATCGTAAAGTTCCGTGAGAAGACGCGGAGACAGTGGGAAGCCCGCAACGGCGTCAAGCTCACATTCATGCCGTTTATCGCCAAAGCGCTCATGCATGGCATCCGCGTGAAGCCCATTACCAACGCGTCGGTGGCAGGTGACGCGATTCAGTACCACAAGAACGTCAATATCGGCATTGCCGTGGCGCTCGAGTGGGGGCTGATCGTGCCGGTAGTCAAACAGGCGGAGAATCTCAGCTTTGTGGGCCTGCAGCGGGCGATTTCTGATGTGGGCGAACGGGCACGCAATAAGAAACTCGTCCCTGACGACGTGCAGGGTGGCACGATCACCATCACCAACCCGGGAATCTATGGTCCGCAGTTTGGCACGCCGATCATTCTTCAGCCTCAACTTGCCATCCTGGGTATGGGCGGCATTTTCAAAGAGCCGGTCGTGGTTACGGATGAGGACGGCAATGACTCGATTGCGGTTCGGCACATCATTCGCCTGGTGCTGGGTTACGATCACCGGGTCATTGACGGGGCCGACGCCGACCAGTTCATGGTCGCGGTGCGCGAGTACCTGGAGAACTTCAACGAGGACATAGGCTAACAGCACTCGGCAGGCCTAGATCACGCCCAGTTCGCGCGCCGCAGTCGCGGCGATACCGGGCAATTGGTCCAAAGATGCGACCACAATCGCCTGTTGCGCCAGCGTCTCCAGTGCAAAGCCAACTGCATCGTCATTGCGTTCCAGGTCGTCCTCTACGATAGCGGTCAACTGAGCGCGACCACCTTCGGCGCGCCGGATACCTTCTGCCAGACTGGGAAAGCTGAAAGCCAGTACTTTCGCAGAATTGATGTCTGTCTGGAGCGCCAGCGAATGAAACATCTTTACCATACCGGCAGCGGAGTAACCGCAATCAATTTTTAATGGATCCCCGCTGCGGGTGTACTGGGCTACGGCAATGTTCTTGCTCATCAAGCCCCAGACGCCGGCCCGCTCAAACTCCCCGCGCATTCTTTGCAGGACCATTTGCCGCGTGCTCATCTCGCGTGATGGTCCACGCTGAGGGCGTTCCAGATAAAGTTGGGCCAGTACATCCGCTTCTGCCGTCGGTGATTCAGCGAGGCAGGCCGTAAGATCGGACGCCTGGACCGTATTGGAGAAGGAGTCCTGGATTTTGCGCACCATCGATTCGCGCTCCGGACCGGCATCGCGCAGCTTATCCTGCAACTCGCTTCCTATATCTTCGAGTAAGGCGAGGTCCGCCTGGGGATCCAAACAGCGGACCCGGGACCAGTCGCGCGTAAAGCGCAACTCCGCCGCGCCCGCGGCGGGCAGGAGCA
>Ga0210407_10000696_pt1 | contig 36141 bp, 25 predicted proteins | sample IncBWC27MmetaG_FD_150860 | JGI IMG/M metagenome (GOLD analysis project Ga0210407, IMG submission 150860) | Forest soil microbial communities from Barre Woods Harvard Forest LTER site, Petersham, Massachusetts, United States - Inc-BW-C-27-M | ecosystem: Environmental > Terrestrial > Soil >...
TATTTTCTGCCGCACCTGCTGGCGCTTTCCACCAGTTCGCCTTTCTGGATGGGCCGCGACACCGGCCTGAAATCATTTCGCACCACGGTGTTTCGCCGGTTCCCGCGCACGGGCATTCCTGACCATTTGAATTCCTGGAATCAGTATGAGGATTATGTCGAGCTGCTGGTGCGTCTGCATTGCATAGACAACGCCAAGAAAATCTGGTGGGACGTGCGTCCACACCCGACGTTCGGCACGCTGGAATTCCGCATCTTCGACGTGGTGACGCGCGTGGACGAAGCTATCGCCATCGCCGCGCTCACGCAGGCCATCGTCGTGAAACTGCATCGCCTGTACACGCGGAACATGGGCTTCCGGATGTACGATCGCGCTCTGATCGAAGAAAACAAATGGCGCGCGGCCCGCTGGGGCATCGAAGGCAAGCTGATTGATTTCGGCAAACAGGCGGAAGTGCCGATGGCCGCGTTAATCGAAGAGCTATTCGAATTTGTGGACGACGTTCTGGACGAACTGGGCAGTCGCGCCGCTCTTGAGCCGATCCGCACAATCTTTCGCCAGGGCACCAGCGCCGAGCGGCAGTTGCGCGTGCACAAAGAGAGCGGCGACTTGCACGCCGTCGTGCGCCACATCGTCGCCGAAACGCGCGAGGGTGTTTCGTTGCCGGCCACCTCCGCCGCCGGCGCACCGCACGTCTCATGACGAGAGCGCGTTGAAGTGAGGGTTTCATTCGTCGTGCACCCATGCGAAAGGAATGGCAAACCATGAAAATCGGAATACTCTGCGGCCGCGAACACAGTTTCCCGCCGGCGTTTATTGACAAAGTGAACGAGCTGGGCAAGAAAGACGGCATCACCGCCGAATTCGTGAAGCTCGGCGGGACTGTTATGGGCGAGCTGGCGCAATACAAAGTGATCGTGGACCGCATTTCCCACGAAGTGGAATATTACCGCGCCTATCTGAAGCACGCCGTGCTGCAGGGCACATACGTCATCAATAATCCTTTCTGGTGGACGGCTGACGATAAATTCTTCAACTACGCCGTCGCCGCAAAACTCGGCTTGGCTATTCCGAAAACGGTGGTGCTACCGCAGAAATCCTATCCGCCTACTGTAGACATCAATTCCGAATCTCTGCGCAACCTCATCTATCCGATTGATTGGGACGCGCTGCTCGATCAAGTCGGGCGGCCTGCGTTTCTGAAGCCCTACTCTGGCGGCGGATGGAAGCAGGTCTATAAAGTCCACAATCGCGAAGAGCTGATCGCAGCTTACGACGGCACCGGGTCCACTTGCATGACGCTGCAGGAAAATATCGATTTCAGCCAGTACGTGCGCTGCTTTACCTTCGGCAAAATGGATATTCTTCCCGTGGTGTACGATCCCGGCGAGCGCCGCTATTTGGTGGAGCACAATTATCTTTCGCCGGAGGTGGGCGCGCGCGTGGTGCGCGACGCGCAAACTATTAATCAAGCGCTGGGCTACGAAATGAACACCATCGAATTCGCCATCAAGGACGATGTTCCCTACGCGATTGATTTCCTGAATCCCGCGCCGGATTTCGAGCGCGACCGCATCACCGAATTTTACTTTACGCACGTGGTGGACCGGATGGCGCGCCTGGTGATAGACCGCGCGCTGCGTGGCGATCCCACTTATCCCTGGCCGCGCTGGGAAGAAATGCTGGGCATTGGCGCGGGTGCGGCGGGTTTCATCGGCACGCCGGGCAAAAAAACAGCGGGAGCGAAGACCGCATGAGCGGTTCGGCCCCTGCTTCTCATTCACAGCCCGGCTCCGCCGAAACGTCTGCGGAAGTGTGGCATCGGCTGTTGCGGCCGGATGTCGAGCTGGCTCCCGCATTTCTTGATGAGCTGAATGCGCGGATGCGCGCTGAAAAACTCACTTTCGGCGAGCGCGTCCATTGCCCGTTCCTGCGTCCATTTTTTCTTACTGCCGAAGACGAACGGCACGTTCGCGCCGTTGCCGAAGCAATCGCGGCGCTCGGCGAACGGGTCGTGAAGCAATCGCTCGCCGACCCGCGGCTGCTCGCGCAATCCGCGCTTAGCACCGAAGAAGAGCGGCTCGCGCGCCTCAATCCGCGCTATGGCACTTCCAGCACGGCTTCGCGCCTCGATGCTTTCCTGCTTCCTGATTCGCTCCAGTTTGCTGAATACAACGCGGAATCTCCCGCGGGATTCGGCTATGCGGAAATTCTTGCGAATGTTTTTCTCACGCTCCCGGTGATGCAGCGTTTCGCGGAGCATTACACCGTCCGCAAATTTCCGCTCGTGCAGCTGATGCTTGCCGCGCTGCTGGAAAGTTACCGTGATTGGGGCGGCTCGGCTTCGCCGCCCGTGATTGCCATCGTGGATTGGCGCGAAGTTCCCACCTGGAGCGAATTCGAAATCATTCAGGCGCGCTTTCAGAAAGAAGGCGTCCCGACCGTACTAGCGGATCCCCGCGACCTGGTTTTCGCTGAAGGCCGACTCACGGCGCATGGCCAGCGAATCGATCTGGTGTATCGTCGCGTGCTGATCAACGACATCGTCGCACGCAGCGCCGAGTGCGCCGCCCTGGTGAACGCTTACACCTCCGGCGCGGTATGCGTGGCTAACGCCTTCACCTGCAAAATCCCGCACAAGAAAGCTTTTTTCGCCGTGCTCACCGACGAGCAAAACTCCGCGCTCTTCAGTGCCTCCGAACGTGAACTGATTCGCCGCCACATTCCCTGGACGCGCCTGCTCGCCGACACGAAAACCACGCGCGACGGCGAATCCTTCGGCCTGCTCGAATACGTGCGGCGCCGCCGCGAGAATTTCGTGCTGAAGCCCAACGACGAGTACGGCGGCACTGGCGTGCAACTCGGCTGGGAAAATGACGAACGCCAGTGGGACGCGGCGCTCGATCGCGCCTTGGCCGATCGCGAGAGCGCCTGGGTGGTGCAGGAACGCATCGCCATCCGTCGCGAAGTTTTCCCCATGCAAACGGAAAATGGCGTGCAGATGCGCGATATGCTGGTGGACTTCGCCCCCTACATCTTCCGCGGCAAAATGGCCGGCTGCCTCACGCGCCTAAGCTCCACAGGCCTAGCCAACGTCACATCCGGCGGCGGCCAAGTCCCCAGCTTCGTGGTAGAACCAAAACCATAGCGTTCCGCATAACCGCATCAATCTGCCGGGACCGTTCGGGCTTAAAGAGTTATAATGTCCGGCAAGGACCGTCCGATGCAATCTGTTGCTTCCAACTGCATTCGAGCTTCGCTAGCAGCGTTTCTGCTTCTGTTTCTGTCCTCGCCGCTACTGGCGCAAGCTCCGCAAATCGAGGCTCTCGCTGACCAGATGGCGGCTTCGCTCGCGCATGGAAAGCTGAAGACCGTGTTAGTTTTTGATTTCGTTGGTCCAGACGGAATGGACGCTGTGGGCCAGAGGCTTGCTGCTGATTTCCGTGCGTCTGTGGCTAAATCCGGACAAGACATTCGAGTCGAAGACTATTCGGAACTTCTCGGATTGTTAAAGAAAAACGGGCTCGTACTCGCCAACCTTCACAACGTCGCCACCGCGAGATGGATCGTGGGGCAAAGTGAACCGGACGCTTGGATCTACGGCACGCTTTCGAACAGCGTCGGGGGCCTGAAGCTCACCGTCGACGCATATCCGTTGAGTCCCCTCGCTGAGAGGTATATCGCGTACGACACGTCGGTACCTCTTACTGACGATCTAAAGGCGCTTATCAGAGAAGAAGACAAGAGCGAATTTTCGTCTATGCCTAGGTCAGGCCACAGCGGCTATTCATATCCTGAATGTGTCCACTGTCCGTATATGCAACATACGACGGAAGGATTGAAACACCAGCTTAACGGCACCGTTGTGTTGGAAGTGACCGTCGATCCAGACGGACGCGTGAAGGATATCAAAGTTAAAGTAGGTCTGCCTTTCGGACTGGCGCAGCAGGCGATTGATACCGTCAAAGAGTGGAGATTTAAACCTGCCGTAGGACCTGATGGAAAGCCCGCTGCGGTTAGGCAAGTAGTGGAGTTGAGCGTTGCTTGCTACTAGAGGATTCACAAAGAACGCTTTGAAATGCATCGCTCGGCAGCTCGAGGTGAACGCGCTAATTAGAAGTTCCCCATCTCAATCCAATAGCAAAACTCGCCGACAATATTTACAATATCTGGATGGAATTTGGACCTGCACAACCTGAGCTGCTGCCTGGCGCGCGCAACGCCATTAAAACTTGCCTTGCGATTCAGCCTGGCGAACGCGTTGCGTTGATCGCCGATCTTCCCAGCAAGATTGTCGCGGCTAGCCTCGCCGACGCGCTAAAAGAACGCGACGCGATTTGCGAAGGTTTTCTGCTCGAAGATCTGGCGCCGCGGCCTCTGAAACGTGCGCCGCAGCAAGTGCTGGACGCGCTGGGCCGCGCCGATGCCGGGATTTTGTGCATGCGGCCGATGACCGGTGAGCTCGGCGCGCGCAAAGACATCGTCGGAGTCGTCGAGCGCCGCCACATTCGCTACGCGCACATGATCGGCGTCACGCCGGAAATCATGCAGCAGGGCATGCGCGCGGATTACAACATGGTGGACCGCCTGAGTGAAAAACTTCTGCAGCGCATGCATTCCGCGCGCTCGCTTACGGTGCGCACGGAAGCCGGCACTTCGCTCGTCGCCACATTTGATTCGGCGCTGGATTGGGTGAAGACCAGCGGGCTGATCAGCCGCCGTTACTGGTCGAATCTTCCCGCCGGAGAAGTCTTTACTACGCCGGCGAAGGTTGACGGGACTTTCGTTTGCGACGGCACCGCTGGCGACCATTTCTGCGGAAAGTATGGCGACCTGCAGCGCACGCCGCTGGTGCTGGAAATTCAGGCCGGCCGTTTGCAGAAAGCCACCTGCGAGCGCAAGGATTTGGAAGAGGAATTCTGGAGTTATTGCCACACCGACGAAAATAGCGACCGCGTCGGCGAGCTGGCCTTCGGCACCAACCTCAGCTTATCGGACATGATCGGCGTGCTGCTCCAGGATGAAAAATTACCCGGCGTGCATCTGGCGTTCGGCGATCCCTACGGCAGCCAAACTCATGCTGCGTGGAGTTCGCGCACGCATGTGGACGTGCTAGCCCGCCGCTGCGATGTCTGGATTGACGAAGAACAAGTGATTGAAAAGGGCCGCTACATGCTGGCGCGCCTCGGGCTCGCGTAGCACCAACTCAAAATAATCTCGTAATGTATTCCCACATCTGATGCTTCCAGAACGGCCAGTCGTGCCCGCCCTGCGGCCCCCAATCGTCGAGCGAATGCCGAATCCCCTTGTCCGCCAAAATCTTCGATAGCCGATAAGACGGCCCGCTGTTCTCCCAAGGTCCGTTGCCCGTGGCGATATGAATGTCGCACTGCGCCAGCTGTCCGAAAATATTTGGGTCCGAAAGGTTCGCGAGATAATCCACGGGATTGTTGAAATAAGTATTGTCGTCGTACATCCCGCTCATGAATCCGCGAATATCGTAAACGCCGGAAAGCGCGAAGCAGCGCCGTATCACGTCCGGATGCTTAAACAAAGTATTCGCCGCATGGTACGCGCCGAACGATGCGCCCATGGTGGAAATCGCGAGCCCTGGCGATTGGCAATTATCCCAGATGAAGGGAACCACTTCCTCGCGCACATAGGCATCGAATTGCGATTGCACGTAGCTGCGATGAAAAGGATGCGCGTCTTTATTGTAGAACCCCGCCCAGTTCACTGAATTCACGCTGAAAAATTTCACGCGCCCGGCGTCAATCAGTGGCGCGAGGCTTCCGATCAGGCCTTGGCCCTCGAGTTCCCACTCATCTCCCGCGCTGGTGGGAAATCCCACAAGGGGCGGACCCCAGTGCCCGTATACAACCACGCCCAAATCCATTCCCAGGCGGTGCGAATACCAGCGATGATATTCCCTTTTCATGTTGCTCCTGCGCGCAGGCGGCCGGCGAGAACGCCGGTGATTGCCTGAAGCGCGCGATATTATACGGCGTTTGCGTGATGGCGGAATGGAAAGAATCCTTGGTTGAATTTCAACTTTCATATGCTAAATGTTTGCCGCCAAACTACAATTGAAATCTCACTGCGAGCTTCTATCGCAGAGCAGGTATCTGTCTGATGGGATCCCAGGCGCAACGACCGGAGGAATAACATTTGTCCTTTGCCCCAGAATTGACTGCCGAACTCGCCGCCGCTGGCCCGGGCCAATTGCAAAAGCACGAGCAATTCCGCTCGCGTTTCTTGCGCAAAAAGCGCAACGTGATCGTCTATTTGCCGGGCATATATCAAAAACGGCCTGACCTGCGCTTCCCTGTTCTCTATCTCGAAGATGGCCAAAATCTTTTCGATCCTGCCACTTCTTTTATCCCCGGCATGTACTGGCGCGTGGGCGAAACCGCCGATGCGTTGATCGCGCAAGGCGCGATCCAGCCGCTCATCATCGTAGGCATCTACAACACCGGCAAACAGCGCATCAATGAATACACGCCCACGCACGACCAAAAACTGGGCGGCGGCAAAGCCGACAAATATGGCCACTTGTTGGTGGAAGAATTAAAACCGTTCATCGAATCGAAATATCGGGCACTCGCTGGCGCCGCAAATACCGGCCTCGGCGGTTCATCGCTCGGCGGACTGCTTACGATCTACCTCGGCCTGAAATACCCGGAAGTTTTCGGCAAGCTCGCCGTGCTCTCTCCGTCCGTGTGGTGGAACCGCCGCGCTATTCTGGATTTTGCGGCCAGCGCGCCGCTCGTTGCCCGCCCGCGCATCTGGCTCGACGTCGGCACGAAGGAAGATACGCATACCGTTGCGAACGTCACCGCTCTGCGCGATACCCTTTTCAATCGAGGCTGGCAGGATGGCCGCGACCTCCACTTCGAAGTGATCGACGGTGCGCAGCACAACGAAGCTGCCTGGGCCGAGCGCGTTGGCCCTTTTCTGCAATTCCTATTTCCCGCCGGGGAGTCCGCAGTATAATCCGCGCTCACGACGCAGTCGGGCTACGCAATCGCGCTGCAAAAGTTCGGAGGGCATAGGTGCCGGAAACGCGTCCATTGACAATTCTCTGTATCACCTCCTACGAAAAAGGCCAGGAATTTCTGCGCGCCTGCAAAGACCAAGGCTGCCGTGTGCTGCTACTCACGGTGGAAAAATTTCGCGATGGCGACTGGCCGCGCGATTCCATAGATGAAATGTTCTACATGCCGCCGGACCTGCCCACCTGGGCGATCATCAACACTGTAAGTTACATGGCGCGCTGGCAGCCGATTGACCGCATCGTCGCGCTCGATGAGTTCGACATGGAGAACGCCGCGGCATTGCGCGAACACCTGCGCATCCCCGGCATGGGCCTCACCACCGTGCGGCATTTCCGCGACAAGCTCGCGATGCGCGGCCGCGCGAAAGAGGACGGCATCAACGTACCGGAATTTATTCACGTGCTCAATCACGCCAGCTTGCAGGAATTCATGTCGCGCGTGGATCCGCCGTGGCTGCTGAAACCGCGATCGCAAGCATCCGGCATCGGCATGAAGAAAATTCACGCCGCGGCCGATCTGTGGCCGCTGCTCGAGCTATTGGGCGACGAGCAATCGCATTACTTGCTCGAGCAATTTGTTCCGGGCGACGTGTTCCACGTGGACAGCATCGTTTCCGAAGGCAAAGTCGTGTTCGCGGAAGTCCACGCTTACGGCTCCCCGCCGCTCGATACTTCTCATCAGGGAGGTGTATTCACCACGCGCACGCTTTTGCGGACAGCGCCCGAAGTAAAGCTGCTGAAGAAGATCAATCGTGATTTGATCGAGGCACTGCGCCTGGTGCGCGGCGTCACGCACGCCGAATTCCTGCGCGCGCACGCGGATGGGAAGTTCTACTTCATTGAAATTGCCTCGCGCGTCGGTGGTGCTTACATTTCAGATGCGGTGGAAGTCGCCACCGGCGTCAATCTCTGGCGCGAGTGGGCGCGTATCGAAACGAATGCCGGCAAGAAGCCGTACGCGTTGCCGAAGCGCCGCCGCGATTACGCCGGCGTGGTGCTCTCGCTGGCGCGCCAGGAGACCCCGGACACTTCCGCCTACAATGACCCCGAAATCGTGCAGCGCATCGCGAAAAAATATCACGCGGGATTTATTCTGCGCTCGCCCAAGCCCCAACACATCGCGGAATTGCTCGATTCCTACTCCGCGCGCTTCCGCAAAGATTTTCTAGCCACCGCACCTGTGCCCGACAATCCGTCTTCGTAGTGGCGTTGCGAAGACCGCTTTGGCGTATTCGCTGCAACCCACATTTCCCGCTGCACAACTAGGAAGTGACGATCGCTACGAGCTTGGACCGGCAAGTGGCGAGCATTTGCAATACTTCAGTTCGCTGAGGTTTGCTTTGGCGAGAAACACATTGCTCAAGATAACGAAGAGCGTCCGCATGCCGCTCGAGTCTCATCAGCAATACACCAAGTTTCAGCGCCGCCAGGTCGTTGCCGGCGTTTAAATCCAGCGCGCGGCGAAATCCGCGCTCCGCGCCGGCTAGATCATTGCAGAACAGCCGCACCGTAGCCCAGTCGCACCAGATTTCGCTGGTCTCTCTCTGCCTGAGCGCTTCGGCGAAAAGCGCGGACGCCTCTTCGAATCTTCGTTCACAGAAATGTTGGACGGCATTTTGGTAGTGACCATCGAGTGGCAAAGGGATATTCGCTCGCGTGCACAGCGCTTCGGCGATCTGCAAGAGATCTTTTCCGTCGACTGCAGCCAAGTGTACGGCGCGAATCAGCGAGTTGTCCTTCATCGTGTCCAAGGGAACGCTTCGGCTCAGCACCAGTGCAAGAAGCGCCGCAAACTCCAAATCGCGCAGGCTCGCGCCTCGGCCGACCAGCTCGGAAGTGATCTCTGCGCGCCACCAATTGTTCGCAACCGAAAGCGTAACCAGAAAGTCCGCAAATATTTCGAGCTTCTGCTCGCTCGGCAGTCGCGACCGGTAAACCGTCTGCAGCAAATGTGCCGCCAAATCCGCATAAGGCGTTTTCGGCGCAGCTAGCGGATTGCCTTCCGAGTTGAAAGCAAGCTGGTAGTCCTCCGCGGACTTGGATTTGGCCATGCGGTAGCTGAAAAGAGGCTCGTGGACTTTCACGCAATCACCGAGTAACAACAGTTCCTCGATCAGAATGACGTCGAAGCCCCATACGCCCAGACCTAAAGACATTTTCTTGGCGCTTTCCAGACGCATCAGGCCGTACGTCGCAAACCATCCCACGAGGCAAATCAGTTCATGAACGCGCTGCGGAGGCGTCATGCCAAAGGTTTCGAGGTTGGAATACTTTTTGTTCGACCAGCCACTGTGCGGAAGGCCGTCCGCGTCAATAAAGTTGATTTCCGTGCAACAACAAATGGCTTCGGGATGCGCCGCAAGTGTTTCCAAGCATTTGCGAATGTAGGAAGGGTGGAAAAGATCGTCGTGCGCCGCCCACATGAAGTATTCGCCCTTTGCTTCGTGCACCACGCGCGCGAAGTTCCAGGGCATGCCCTGATTCTGCGGCTGCCGTACGTAGCGAATGCGCGAATCACGGGCCACGAACTGCCGGCAGATTTCTTCCGTCCGGTCGGCGGAATTGTTATCTGAAATGATCAGCTCAAAGTGCGGATAGTCCTGCGCCAACAGCGATTCCAGGGCGAGCGCGAGATACTGCTCGGCATCGTAGATTGGCATTCCAATGCTGACGAGGGGCTGGGTCGCCACGCCGCGCAGGATTTCATGCGGCGATGCGTGCGCCGGTGCGCTTCGCGCAGCCGTCAGACTGAAAGGAGCGTCGACACCTGAAAATACTGAGGCGAGGCCGCCGTTTGCAAATGTTTCCAGCTCGACGCGGCGCTGCGCGCTCGCCTGCGCGTACAATCGCAGCGTTCATGATGTTGCAGTACCTGTTGCTGGCGCTGCGCTTTTCCTGGTGCGCATTCACCGTGCTGACGATCACGGCATTCTTCATGGAAGGCGTCTGCCGCTTTCGCCTGCGTGCGGCGAAAAAGGTGGCCGAGCTGGCCCGTGCGCGCGCCGCGGCAAGAACGGGGCGATTCACTCTTGCGCTCTTCTCGATCCTGCTGATGCTGGTCGGCATTTTCCTGTGGTGCGGGATCTATCATTCTTTTGCGAAGAACGTCGCGCTGTTCGGTGGCGTGAAGCCGCAGGAAGCCCACGTGAAGATTCTCACGCTCACTCCGGTGGACACCGACACCGTCCTGTGCCAGCTGGAAAATCCTAAGGGACCTGCAGCGTCCTCCATTCCACCAGCGGAACCTCCGGCCAAGGGAGATTGTCAAGCTGCCGCCGACTGCAAATCGGCCGCGAGTTCCCCGAAGGATTCCGGCGCGCCGTATCGTCGATATGTGAATGGCGAGTGGAAATCAAACACCAGTTCCAGTGACGATCCGAACCGCTTCTTCGAAGGCGTGCTGCTGCAGAGCGCGCATCCGGGCCTGCCATTTGTGATTGGCCCCAGTATCGCGGCGTTGCTCTTATTCGCGTTGATTCTGCTGCCCTCGGTTTACCGCGAACTGAAGCCGCCACTTTCGGGGACGAACGGTCAATCGAAACTTCTGGGTGCGTGGTTGTCCAGCGGCCTGGGTTCATTGCGAGCAATCATCGCGCTGTTCTGGGTGGCGGCGTTTGCCGTCCCAGCCGTGTACTTCTGTGTCGCGGCCGCGGGATACATCTGTATTCCAAGGGAGGCGCGGCCTGGTTTCCTGCTGCACCTCTATTTATTCCCGGGAATGGGCCTCACCAAGAGCATCCTGGATACGGAAGGCGCGCTTTTCGCCGGCTCGGCTACATTGCTTGTGGGCCTCTTGCTCAAGTACGGAAGCGTGGTGCTGGATACGATCCTGGACGTGGACAATTATCTGCGGACGTCTCCAGCGACCAGCACGCCGCGCGCCCGCATCGCCGAGCGTTACCTGGGCCTGCTCAAATATTTGCACGAATACCGCGGCGCGAATGACGGACTTCCATACGGCCGCATCGTGATTGTTGCGCATAGTTTGGGCTCGTTGATCACGGCGGATCTGCTTCGTTTCCTACACCAGGATGAAATTCCTGAACTCACCAGCTACGCGTTTCCAGCTCGCAAGATCCTTCCACTGTATTTCTTCTCGATGGGAAACCCCTTGTGGCAATTGTTGAACCGCTTCTTTCCAATGCTCTATGGTTGGATCCGCGACTATCCGGACGGAAGCGGGATAACACCGCCACAACCAGCTCCTGATTCAACGGACACGAGTACAACACCGAAACGCGAGCAATTGGGCGTGGCGGTGTGGCGGAATTCTTATCGCAGCGGTGACTACGTCGGCCGCTCGTTGTGGCTCAATGACCGGTACGCGCGAACGGAAGGTGACGATGATTCGGGGAGTTTTCCAGCGGTGCCCGAGGCCGCTTCGGTTCAGGTCGCGCCCGGCTGCATTGAGTCTTGCATCGGGCTTGGCGCACATACCCATTATTGGGACCGTACCGCGCCAGACATCGCGGTTCAACTCGACGAACTAATCGTAGTTTGACTTACAAGTACCGCAAGCAGAAGCGAGACTTGGCCCAGGATCTGCGCATCCCGGGATGACACTGAAAACAACTCGATATGCAAGCGCGATGAAAGATTTCCACACCGTGTCATACGCGGATAGACCACGTCCGAAATCTTCAACAGCCTGCACGGCTTTCCACACGAATAAAACCACTGCAAACATTCGGGTATCAGGCTGGCGGCAAAGTAACCGGAGCACGACAATCGATCCCAACGGCCTGACACAATCACTCGCCTTCGCTGATGTTCGCTAGTTTCTTGATCCTCGCGGAACGCGAAACGCTCGCTGCGCCGTTGTTTGACGTATGCGCCAAATCGCGTAAGATATTCCCTGCAAGTAAATTGGGCCTGTAGCTCAGGTGGCTAGAGCGCACCCCTGATAAGGGTGAGGTCGGTAGTTCAAGTCTACCCAGGCCCACCAATTTTCCACGGCCTCTCTAAATTTGCCCGTTGCCTTCCTTCGCCTCTCCGTAGCGTGCCCTGGCAGCCAAGGTTCGTTCTGCGCGCAGTGAAAGCTCCGGCCACTCCACGCGATTACGACCTCACGGTCCGCCACGCGCCGCCCGCGAATTTTGGTAAGATTACGGCACGCGCCCGTAGCTCAGCTGGATAGAGCATCTGGCTTCGAACCAGAGGGTCGGGAGTTCGAATCTCTCCGGGCGCGCCAGCTATCTAGTTTTCGATTCACTGAATTATGCTATTCCCCTTTTGAACGATCCCGTCGGATTTGGGTCCAATTGGGTTCATTACGAAGCCCACAAGCCTCTCGATAGCGAATCTCTGCGAACTAGGGATCGCGTGCGCATAGATTTCCGCCGTCGTACTGAGACTTGCGTGACCGAGCTGGGCTTGCGCCGTCTTAAGTGGTTCGCCCATGTCGCTCAGTAATGTCGCGTGCGTATGCCGAAAATCGTGCCAGCTAACTCCACGAAGGCCTGCCTTGGCACATGCGGGAAGCAAGCGCCGCTTCTGCAGGTTTCCTGGTCTTTGGTATGTTGTCAAGAAAAAAGCACTCGTAATACGGCCTTCATTCGGCCCAATTTCGCCTTGAAGAGTACCTCAGCGACAATGAAATGTGAACGAAAGGGAGGTCCAAAGATGTCCGAGTCGCGAACGGAGGCAATCTCATACTGAACGATGCGTAAAATTTGTAACGAGCCCCCTCCCGGAATAAGGGTGTTTTCATGAAGAGTATGGCAGGCTGCGCGGGGCGGCGCGGGGTGCGCATGCGGAGATTAGGCGTCCTTTTCTCCGCATGGATTGCGTCGATTAATCTTGCCCGTGCGGAGAATAGGCCCTATAATATACGCATAACGCGCGGAGAATAGGCATGTATATCCACGAACGGGCCGGGTGGCCGAAACTTCACTGGAACAGCGAGGCGCTTACCGGCCTGTTGGCGGACGTACGCCACCGGCAAGGCCGCTTGCTGGGTCAAATGCAGGCCTTGGGTTTCGGCCTGCGTGAAGAGGCGGTGCTGCGGACGCTGACCGAAGATGTCGTCAAATCGAGTGCCATAGAAGGGCAGGAATTGGACCCGGCGGCGGTCCGTTCCTCGATCGCGCGGCGCCTAGGGATGGATGTCGGCGGTCTGAAGCCTGCCGACCGTGACGTGGAAGGCGTGGTCGAGATGATGCTCGACGCAACGGGGAACTATGACAAACCGCTGACGGAAGAGCGACTGTTCGGCTGGCATGCCAGCCTGTTTCCGGCGGGGCGCAGCGGCATGCGCCGCATAACCGTGGGAGGTTGGCGCAACGACAGCGACGGCCCGATGCAGGTCGTGTCAGGTCCGGTTGGTAAAGAGCGGGTTCATTTCGAGGCGCCAAAAGCGTCGCATCTTGGAAAGGAAATGACGGGGTTTCTGGAATGGTTCAATCACGGCCCGGAGGTCGATCCGGTCCTCAAGGCCGGCATCGCGCATCTGTGGTTCGTCACAATTCATCCGTTCGACGACGGTAACGGGCGCATCGCGCGCGCGATAGCCGATCTGTGCCTCGCCCGTTCGGAAAAGAGTTCGCAGCGCTTCTACAGCATGTCGGCGCAGATCCGGCAGGAGCGCAAGGAATATTACGACCTGCTGGAACACACGCAAAAAGGCGAAACGGACATAACGGAATGGCTGACATGGTTTCTGGAATGTCTGGGCCGCGCGATTGACGGCGCGGAAACGCTGCTGGCAAGCGTCCTGACGAAGGCCCGGTTCTGGGAGAGCATCGGCGCATCGCCACTGAACGAGAGGCAGAGACTGATCCTCAACAAGCTGCTGGATGGTTTCGATGGCAAACTCACGTCATCGAAATGGGCGAAGCTGACGAAATCATCGCAGGACACCGCGCAGCGCGATATCACGGACCTCGTTCAGCGCGGAATTCTTGTCCGCAGCGAGGAAGGCGGCCGGAGCACGAGTTACACGCTAGCTCGCCGCTAAACGAGGATAAATCCCATGGACTTATTCACGCCAGTGGTCGGTGAAGAAGCGCAGCACCCTTATTTTCGGGGCATCTGGAAACAGGCCAACGGGTTCAACTGCGATGTGCTGAACGAATGGGCGCGCGGTTTCAAGGACAGGGATGGAAAATTTGTGAAGGAATTCCAGACGACGTTCGATTCGAGCTTCTGGGAGCTTTACCTTTTCGCGGTCATGAAGCAGTTCCAACTGGAAGTGGATTTTTCATTCACTTCCCCTGATTTTTTCATCACCAACCATTGCGGGAAATTCCGAACTCCCGGCAAAGTTCGGCCATTGGCTCGCCGGCTAGCCGGCGAGCCACGAACTGCAGTCGCTCATCCATCACCGAACACTCCTTGCACGGCATCACTCCCTCCCCTAAAAAAAAAGGGGAAAGTGTAACCTATGTGTCCGGTACGATCTGTTACCTATGTCTCGGATCGCTCATTCGATAATCTACAAATTCTCAGCATCACTTCACTCGCTCCACCACACCGATTCTAGAAGGGTCTCCGCGACTTTGCATGGACGCTGCGGTTGCGTCAGGGCAGGACCTCTTGGTGTTTACGATGGTAAGCAGCGCACGCGGAGTATTAATCTGATCCCAGCGGCACGCGCCCGACGCGTGACCGGACTGCTCACCAGGAGAAAATAAAAACCATGAAGACGTTGCTGCTTGCAATGGCCTTCGTCGTTTCGGTTTTAATCCCCACCTGCGCACGCTGCGCTCCGGCAAAGCCTGCATTGGAAGTGGTGGTGCTCGGTTCGGGCGGGCCACGGCCGTTCGGCAGGGGAGGGTCCAGCTATATCGTGTTGCTCGACGGCACGCCGCGGATTTTGGTGGATGCCGGGCCGGGAGCATTCCTGCGGATCGGAGAATTGGACCTGGACCTGGAAAACGTAGATACGGTTTTGCTGACGCATCTGCATATTGATCACAGTGGGGACCTGACCGCTTTCTTCAACGCGCGAGCGCTTAGCGCCGACGGACCAATCGTCTATCGGATTTTCGGTCCTGACGGTTCCGGGCAGTTTCCCAAAACCTCGCGCTTCGTGGATTTGCTGGTGGGTAACGGTGGCGCATTCGCATATCAAAAAACATTTGGCGCGGACGAATTGTTTAAGGTGCGCGACCTGGCGATCGGCCTGGATTCTCCTCGCAGCAAAATCGTGGATGAGAATGGCTTAATCGTGGAAGAAATTGCTACGCATCACGGCAATTGTCCCTCGGTGGCGTACCGGATTTCGTATAAAGGCGCCGTGGTCGTTTTCTCCGGAGACATGGACGCATCCGCGCTGCCGAATCTGGTGCAATTGGCGAAGAATGCGGACTCGCTGATTTTCAATTGCGCCGTGCTGGACCCTCCGGGTTCACCCTCGCAACTCTACGATCTGCACACGCCGCCGAAAAAAATTGGCGAAGCCGCGCGCGACAGTGGAGTGAAGAGTTTGCTGCTGAGCCATCTCGCGCCGGACGTCGAAAGCCAGGAAGATGCCGTGCGCAAATCCATTCGCGCGGCCTATGCCGGACCAATCGCGTTCGCGAGCGACAAGTTGCGCGTGCCGGTCGGGCAGTAAGCGGCAGAAGAAATACGAGCCGCAAGCACTTCTGGTTTCAACCTAACCTATCGCGCGCCAAAATCTCACTATGTGGGAGTCGAAGTGCTCTACCAGGCGACAGGCGCAGATTTAGGAAGCCTGGCCGCTACAAGATTTATTGTATTTGGGGAGTAGCGCAGCGGCAGTACCATGGAGGCGCTTTCAGGCGTAGACAGCAACCAGGAGCTCCTTATTGCCGAGATAAAAAACACCCCCTCATCCATCCCTGAATATCAAACTCCATCGGCTCCGGCCGCTCCGGCTCCCGCTCCTCCACCTCCCCGGCACAAAGGCCCGCGGTTCGTTTGGTGGGTTCTGTCACTGCTGGCACTGGCGATCGCGCTCTTCCTGGTCTATCGCCACCATGAAGACGCTAAAAAAGCGGCGGCCGCGAAGGTTCGCCCCTCCGGCATCACCATCACCACTACCACAGCGCAAAAAGGAGATATCGGCGTTTACCTGGACTCAATCGGCACGGTCACTCCGGTATACACCTCTTCGATTACCGCTGAGGTGACAGGGATAATTGTTGGCGTGCACTATACGGAGGGTCAGCGCGTTGCGAAGGGCGACCCGCTGATTGACATAGACTCGCGTCCGTTCCGGGCAACGCTCTTACAGGCGCAAGGTGCGCTGGAGCGGGACCAGAGTCTTCTCGCGCAGGCGCAGATGGATCTAGAACGCTACCAGGAGGCCTGGGCGCGCAACTCGATCGCCAAACAAATCCTGGACGACCAGGAAAAATTGGTGCACCAGGACGAGGGCATAGTAAAGATCGACGAAGGAACGGTGCAATTCGATCAGGTGCAGGTGGATTTCTGCCACATTACCGCTCCCATCGCCGGCCGCGTGGGTTTGCGCCTGGTCGATCCCGGCAACGTAGTGCAGTCCGCTGGCACGCTTACCCTCGCAGTCATCACTCAGCTCGAGCCCATCACCGTAATTTTCACAATTCCGGAAGACAGCCTCGACCCGGTGCAAGCTCGCCTGCGCGCGAACGCGAAACTCAGCGTGGATGCTTTCGATCGCACCGCGCAAACAAAAATTGCGAGCGGCCAGTTGCTCACTCTCGACAACCAGATTGATACCACCACCGGCACGGTAAAGGGGCGCGCGCTCTTCGCCAATACAAATGATGCGCTCTTCCCCAACCAGTTCATAAACACTCGCCTGCTGGTGAATACCTTACAGGGCGTGACGCTGCTTCCGTCATCAGCGATTCAACAAAACGGCCAGGCATCGTTCGTGTACGTGATTCAAAACAATGTCGCGTATATGCGCAGCGTGAATCCGGGCGTGACCAACGCTGGTGTAACGCAGGTGGACGGCATCAATCCTGGAGACGTGGTCGCGAACAGCAGCTTCGATAAGTTGCAGGACAAAATTGCGGTGGTCGTTTCGAACCCGCCGCCCCCCGCCAGTACGAACGGCGCCAGCACGAAGGGCAAAACCGGGAGCACCGCTCCGTGAGCCCCTCTCATCCGTTCATCTTGCGGCCGGTAGCTACTTCTTTGTTGATGGCTGCAATCCTGCTGGTTGGAATCGTCGGCTACACACAACTGCCCATCTCCGCATTGCCGGAAGTGGACTATCCCACCATTCAGGTTCTCACGTTTTATCCCGGCGCGAGCCCGACGGTGGTGGCGACGACGGTGACGGCGCCGCTCGAGCGCCAATTCGGCGAGCTGCAGGGTTTGAGCCAGATGACTTCCTCAAGCTCCGGCGGCACTTCGGTGATCGTCCTGCAATTTAATCTCACGTTGAGCATTGATATAGCGGAACAGGAAGTGCAGTCCGCGATTAACGCCTCGCAAAGCCTGCTGCCATCCATCCTGCCCGCGCCGCCTACTTACAGTAAGACGAATCCAGCTGACGCTCCCGTGCTGACGCTCGCGATCACCTCCAGCTCGATGCCGCTTCCTCAGGTGGAAGACTTGGTGGACACGCGCCTGGCGCCGAAAATTTCGCAGCTCAATGGCGTGGGCCTGGTGACCATCAGCGGCGGACAAAAACCCGCCGTCCGCATTCAAGCGAACCCCACGGCGTTGTCGTCCTATGGCATCAACCTTGAAGACTTGCGTGCTGCGCTGACCACCGCCAGCGTGAACGCCGCCAAAGGCAACTTCGACGGTCCCAGGCAGGATTACCAGATTGACGCCAACGATCAGCTGGTTACCAACACGGATTACAAGAACGTAGTAGTTGCTTACCGTAACGGCGCGCCGGTGATGCTAACCGACGTAGCCGGCATCGTGAATGGCGTCGAGAACAATGCTCAGGCCGCTTGGATGAATCAGACGCCCGCGGTGATCCTGAATGTGCAACGCCAGCCTGGCGCGAACACGATCAGCGTGGTCAAAAGCATTAAGGCACTGATTCCGCAGCTGGAAGCCAACCTGCCCACGGGCATTCAGGTGACGACGCTCACCGATCTTACGACCGCTATCGAGGCATCTGTCTCCGACGTCGAGTTCGAATTGCTTTTGACCATCGGCCTTGTGGTGCTGGTCATCTTTCTCTTCTTGCGCAGTCTTTACGCCACCATCATCCCGGCGGTGGCTGTGCCACTCTCGCTGGTCGGAACTTTAGCGGTGATGTATCTTCTGGGTTACAGCCTGGATAACTTATCGCTGATGGCGCTGACCATCTCCACCGGTTTCGTGGTGGACGATGCCATCGTGATGATCGAGAACATCTCGCGCTACATCGAAGCAGGCGATCCGCCCATGGAAGCGGCGCTCAAGGGCGCGGAACAAATTGGATTCACCATTCTCTCGCTGACCGTCTCGCTAATCGCCGTATTGATTCCGTTGTTATTCATGGGCGACGTCGTCGGGCGGTTGTTCCGCGAATTTGCGGTGACGCTGGCCGTCACCATCGTGCTTTCGGCGGTGGTCTCGCTCACGCTCACACCGATGATGAGCGCGCGAATCCTGCGGCACACCCCGAAAGACCAGCAGGGGCGCTTCTACAAAGCTTCCGAACGTGTTTTCGAGAACATGATCGCGTTTTATGGGCGGACTCTAAAGTTCGTTCTGCGCTACCAGACAATTACGCTGCTCGTCGCGGTCGCCACGCTCCTGCTGACAATTTTTCTTTACATCATCATCCCCAAGGGATTTTTCCCGGTGCAGGACACGGGCGTGATCCAGGGCATCTCACAGGCGCCGGCATCGATCAGCTCGCAAGCCATGGCCGAAAAGCAGCAGGAGCTTGCCAAGGCGGTTATGGAAGATCCGGCTGTGGAAAGCATCTCGTCATTCATCGGCGCGGACGGCACGAACATCACCACCAACAGCGGCCGGATGTCCATCAATCTGAAACCGCTTGCTGAGCGAAAGATCAGCGCGTCAGACTTGATCCGCAGGCTCAAGCCGCGATTGGACAAAGTGCAGGGAATCCAGCTGTTCATGGAACCGGTGCAGGACATTACTGTTGATGACCGCGTGAGCCGCACGCAATACCAGTACACGCTGGAAGATTCCGACGCCAACGAACTGAAGCTCTGGACCGGCCGCTTCATGGACCGCCTGAAAGAGTTGCCGGAACTGGAAGACCTCGCAACCGATCAACAACCGGGAGGCCTGGCGGTAACTCTGGTGATTGACCGGATCACTGCCGGGCGATTGGGCATCGCGCCTGCGACGATTGATAACACTTTGTACGACGCGTTCGGCCAGCGGCAAATCAGCACGATGTACACGCAGGTGAATCAATACCACGTGGTGTTGGAAAGCCAGCCGCAATTTCAGAAGGATCCCAACAAGCTCAACCATATATATATCCAATCCAACGCGGCGTCCGGCACCAGCGGCGCGGGTACCGTTTCCTCCTTCGCGTCCTCCAGCTCGTCCTCCGCCGGTTCGAACGCGCTAACCGGCTCGGCGCTCTTCACTCCGTCTGCAAATACGCTTGTACCTCCACCGAACGCGCTCTCGCCCACTTCCTCCTCCGGGTCCAGCAAAGGGGCAAACTCTGCAGGCGCCACCAGCTCGGCCATGAGCAGCGCCGTGCCTCTCAGCGCTTTCTCGCACTTTGAGAACACCATCGAGCCGCTGGTGATTACGCACCAGGGCCAATTTCCGGCCATCACCGCCTCTTTTAATCTCGCGCCAAATGCCGCGCTGGGCAATGCCATCACTGCGATCAACAAAGTGCAAGCGGACATGCACATGCCTCCCAGCATGCAAGCCGGCTTTCAGGGCACCGCGGCGTCCTTCACAAATTCGCTAGCCAATGAACCGCTACTGATTCTCGCCGCGCTCGTTACCGTGTACATCGTGCTGGGCGTTCTCTACGAGAGTTTCGTGCATCCGATCACGATTCTCTCCACGCTGCCCTCCGCCGGCGTCGGAGCTTTCCTCGCGTTGATTCTCTTTCACCAGGATTTGAGCGTTGTCGCGATCATCGGCATAGTGCTGCTGATCGGCATTGTAAAAAAGAACGGCATCATGATGGTGGATTTCGCGCTGGAAGCGGAGCGCAAGGGCGGAAAGAATTCCACGGACGCGATTTACGAAGCCTGCCTGCTGCGTTTCCGCCCCATTATGATGACCACCATGGCCGCGCTGCTTGCTGGCCTGCCGCTCGCTCTCGGCACCGGGTTCGGTTCCGAGCTGCGTCGGCCGCTGGGCATCGCGATGGTCGGCGGACTTCTGCTGAGCCAGGCTCTCACGCTCTACACCACGCCCGTCATCTACATCTTCTTTGACAATCTCGCGCAGCGATTTTCTCCGAAATCGCAAGACCAGGAAACCGCAGGCGCGCCCAACGCAGAAGCCCCAGGGCCCGCATGAGCATCTCCGCGCCGTTCATTCACCGGCCGGTCGCCACAACGCTGCTCACCATCGCGATTGCTCTAGCGGGAGAGGTTGCATTCCAGGTGCTCCCGGTTTCGCCGCTGCCCGAAGTTGACTTTCCCACCATCTCAGTCAGTTCAGGTTTGCCGGGAGGCAGCGCCGAAATTATGGCCTCCTCCGTCGCCACTCCGCTCGAGCGCCAGTTCGGCCACATTGCCGGCGTGACGGAGATGACCTCCACCAGCACGCTTGGCAGCACCTCGATCACCATTCAGTTCGATCTCAGCCGAGATATTGATGGCGCCGCGCGTGACGTAGAATCCGCCATCAATGCCGCGCGAACCTATTTGCCGGCCAATCTGCCGTCGAATCCCACCTATCGCAAAGTCAATCCCGCCGACGCGCCGATCATGATCCTCGGCCTCACCTCGGATAAATACGGCCCCGAAAAAGTATATGACGTGGCCTCCACCGTCATCATGCAAAAGCTCTCGCAGATACAAGGCGTAGGCCAGGTCAGCGTCGGAGGCGGCGCGTTGCCGTCCGTGCGTGTAGAGGCAAATCCCACGCAACTGGCCGCCTACGGGCTCACGCTTTCGAATTTGCAATCCGTGCTGAGCCTGCAAAATTCCGATCTGGCCAAGGGCCAAATATCTGATGGCGTTGTGACTGCGGACATCCTTGCCAATGACCAGATCTCCAAAGCGGAAGACTACAAGCCGCTCATCGTCGGTTATAAGAATGGCGCCGCTGTGCACCTTTCCGATGTCGCGCAAGTGATTGACTCGGTGCAAAACGTCCGTGCCGCTGGCTATCTCAACGGCAAGCGCGCCATTACCGTGATCATCTTTCGCCAGCCCGGCGCCAACATCATCGCCACCGTGGATCGGGTGGTCGCGCAACTCCCGTTTATCAAGGCATCCATTCCGCTGGGCATTGATATCACCACGGTTCTCGACCGCACCACCACGATCCGCGCGTCTGTCAGTGACGTCGAAAGGACGCTGCTGATTTCCATCGTCCTGGTGATCTTGGTTGTCTTCGTGTTTCTGCGAAACGCGCGCGCCACGCTGATTCCCGCCGTGGCCGTGCCGGTTTCGCTGATCGGCACCTGCGCGGTGATGTATCTCTTCGGATTCAGCATTGACAATCTTTCGCTGATGGCTCTGACCATTTCCACGGGATTCGTGGTGGATGACGCCATCGTGGTGATGGAAAACGTCGCGCGTCATTTGGAAAACGGTATGAAGCCTTTTGCCGCGGCGCTGAAGGGCGCGGAAGAAATCGGCTTCACGGTCTTCTCCATCAGCATTTCGCTCATTGCCGTTTTTATTCCGTTGCTGATGATGGGCGGAATCGTCGGCCGCCTCTTCCGCGAGTTCGCGATCACGCTCTCGACGGCCATTCTCGTCTCGATGATCATTTCGCTTACCACCACGCCCATGATGTGCGCCTACCTGCTGCGGGACGAGCGCCATGCAAAGCACGGCCGCATCTACAACGCGAGCGAGAAGTTCTTCGACGGGATGCTCTCACTGTATCGCCGCACCCTCACTTGGGTCTTGGACAATCCGGCGCTCACCATGATCGTGCTTTTCATCACTATCGCCCTCAACATCGTGCTGATGTTCAAAATCCCCAAGGGCTTTTTCCCGCAGCAGGATACCGGGGCGCTCTCCGGATCGGTACGAGGGCCGCAGGATGCGTCCTTCGCGGCGATGAACACTTCCATTCAGAAAATCGGCGCGGTGATCAAGAATGACCCGGCTGTCGCCAACGTAATCGCGTTTACCGGCGGCGGTGGCGCCACCAATACCGGCTCTTCCTTCATTGCGTTGAAGCCGCTGGCGGAACGCAAGATCAGCGCCGCCGAGATCATTAACCGCCTGCGCCCCAAATTAAACGCGTTGCCCGTCGCTTCTGCCTACCTGCAGGCCGTGCAGGATCTGCGCATAGGCGGCCGCGGCGGCAACGCTCTCTATCAGTACACCATTCAATCGGACAACCCGCAGGACCTCTTCAAATGGGCGCCGATTCTTTTGGCCGCGATGCAGAAACTCCCCGGCTTGCAGGACGTCAGCTCCGACCAGCAAAATGGCGGCCTGGACGAATTGCTGCACTTCGATCGCGTCACTGCGGCGAAGCTCGGCCTCACGGTGCAGTCACTCGATTCGGCGTTGTACAGCGCGTTCGGACAATCGGAAGTCTCCATCATCTACACTCAGTTGAATCAATACTATGTGGTGCTGGAAGTCGCGCCGCAGTATTGGCAAAGCCCCGAAGGCTTGAAAGACATCTACCTTCGTAGCGCCAGCGGCAACAATATCCCGTTACTCACCGTGGCCAAGGGCCGGGCCAACACCACCCCGCTTTCCATCAATCACACCGGTCTGTTTCCTTCGGTCACCGTGTCCTTCAACCTCGCGCCCAACGTGTCTTTAAGCGACGCCACATTGGCCATCAACCAGATGCAAAAGCGCCTCGGCGCGCCTTCCTCGCTGCAAGGTTTTTATGCCGGAACCCTCGAGGCCTATCAGCAGTCTCTGGGCACCGAGCCGCTGCTGATTGTGACGGCGCTGTTCGCCGTCTACATCGTTCTCGGCATCTTGTACGAAAGCCTCGTTCATCCGTTGACGATCATCTCCACTCTGCCGTCGGCCAGCGTGGGCGCGATGCTCGCATTGATGCTCTTCAAACAAGACCTCAACATCATCTCCATCATCGGAATCGTGCTGCTGATCGGAATTGTGAAGAAGAACGCCATCATGATGATTGATTTCGCTCTGCAAGCGCAGCGCGACGAAGGCAAAAGCACGCACGACGCAATTTTCGAAGCTTGCATGTTGCGCTTCCGCCCGATCCTGATGACCACGATGGCCGCGTTATTGGGCGCTCTGCCGCTAGCTCTCGGGACCGGTACCGGCTACGAGCTGCGCCGTCCGCTGGGCATCACGATAGTCGGAGGACTCATCCTCAGTCAGATGCTCACGCTCTACACCACCCCGGTCGTCTATCTGGAGTTCGACCGTCTGCGGCTACGCTTGCAGGGAAAGCAGCGCGACAGTTTTGACCCTGGGGTTACGCCGGCTCCGAGCGAAGCAGATTAATTCGCGGAATCACAGCGTGGGAATAATTCTTTCGAACGAACGCGGAGCGCTCTTCTACTCATCGGCGCACAAACGATTCCAATTCTCAGGTCTTGCCGCCGCCCCAAAATTTCTTCAAAAATGACGGGCCGCGACCGAGCCGCTGCGCAATCTTCGTTCCACGCTCGCGGCCATCGCTGTCACGGAAATAGATACCGTCCGCGCCCATTCGCGCAATTCGCCGAAGTTCATCGCCGCCCACCCGGCAACGCTCGCCAGAATCAGCAACAGGAAGCCGCCTGCGATGGCCATGCCCGCCATCGCCACGGCCACCGGTTCTCCTCGCCCGTCTCCCGTCGAGACCATCACGCTCACCGCAAAAAACGCGAACGATCCCAGCACCAGAATCATCGCTCCGCAAAACGTCAGCACCGCGGCGACTCTCTCACCCGATGGACGAATCATGCTTCCGCCTCACAATTTACCCAGCACCGCCAGAATCAGTAAAATCAGCAACAGCAGACCCAATCCGCCGCTCGGGTAGTAGCCCCAGCCCGCGCTATACGGCCACGTGGGCAGCGCTCCCAGAATCAGCACGATGAGTATTACCAACAGGATGGTGCGCATTTCGATCCTCGCTTGGGGCGCCACGGCCCGCGGTACGAATCTTCTCGCTCTCGCGCCGCACAAATCTTCCGGCCGCGAGCTTTCTAAGCCGGCGCAGTATTGCCCACTCCAAATGCGAGGACCATCGGGGGAACACCGTATGCGGTCACAAGCGATGCCGTAGCGCGCTTCACCTCGAAGGCAAGGGGGTCACCAAAAAATACTTCAGCGTTCCAGAATATCCTTGTAAACGTTCAGCGCCACCTTCTTGGGCTGGCGATCCAGAATAAAATCCACCGTCCGCGTGGAATTTCCGGCAATCCCTACCGCGCCCAGGCGCACCATGCCATTTCCAAAATCCGCGAACACCGGAACGAACATCGCGAAATGGTCGTCCACCTCACTCTGCGTTATCTCTGTGTGAATTTTGATTTTGCCGCCGTCGCCCGGCTTAATTTCATATTTGAAGCTGTAGCGCGGCACCTGTGTGCCATACACCCATTCGTTGAAGAACCAATCCAGCCGGCCGTTCTGCTGAATATCCATCTGCTTGGTCATGTGCTTTTCGACGATGGCCTTGAACGATTCGGTCGAAGCCGGCACGTCACGGTGGGTTTCCATGAAGTCGTGCATCATATCTATGAAGGCTTGCTCCCGTTTGTCGCCGGCCGCGTGGTCGTCGTACATCAGTGACCGCAACATCAGCAACACGTACGCGCCCTTGGAATACGTGACGCCCTGATAGGCTTGCGGCGAACGCGGCGCGATCAACCGCAGTCCCAGCCACAGCGGTCCGGCGTCGTTCGGCGAAACCCCGAAATTATTTTTCTCCAGGATGCGCACGCGCTGGCGCTCCCAGAAATCAATGTAGTCCTTCTGCCACTTGCCGCCCATGGCTTGTTGCAAGAATAATCCCGCGGCAAATTCCGCGAATCCTTCGGAGAGCCATTGATCGTGATACGAGGCCCAGCCCACTCCGTGCCCGAACCACTGGTGCGCCACCTCGTGCGGCGTCACCTCCTGCACAAATCCCGTGAACTTCGAATTGATCTGCCCGAACAGCATCCACCTCTGCGTCGAATCGATGTACGCGGAGATCGGCAAATACACCAGATTGGGCCACGATTGCCCGAAGCTGAAGTTCGGCTGCTCCGTGATGTTCACGTTGTCGTACGACGCCTTGCCGAAAAACAATGTGCACACCTGCATCTGCGCGCGCGTCTGGTCCAGCGCGTATTTGGTCATCGCCGTCGGAGACATGGCGCTCAAGAAGGCGCTGTGCGAATAGGGCTGCAAACTGTTCGGCAAGTCCGACAAATAATATCCGGAGAGTTGGTAGTGCGTGATGTCGTCGGGGTAATCGATTTTTTTATATTGGCCGTAATTGAAGCCCGCTACGGCCACCGGCACGGGCGTCACCCAGTGCGACACCGCGAAACCGGCTTCCGTGGATTGCCCTTCCAGCTTGCCGATGCTGATCACCACGTTCGAGGGTGGCACCTTGAACGTCAAATCGTACAGCGCCTTCTCGCCGAAGCCATTCAGGTTCGGATACCAGGAATCGCGTGCGCTGACGTAATAACTTCCGTTGCCGGCGTTCGCGAGCACTTTATCGCCCACGTACTCGACGCTGATCGCATGTTCCTGCCCCATTGTCGGCGCCTCATTCAGGATGGCGTAGAACGATCCGTCCTCCTTTCTGTTCTCCTGAATGAAATGCAAATCCAGACCGGCTTGGTCGGTGACGCGCGTTACCCGCAGCGTGGGTAGCAGCCCGAATTTCATTACACGTTCGCCGGCGATCAGCGGCTCGAACGTGATCGTGGTGCGGGCGTAGAGGTGATCGTTCTTCCCGATTACGGTTTCAATGTTGTAGCGATGCGTGGCAAATAGTCGCTTGTCCTCGCGCGAATTCGCGGTGCGCGCCTTCAGCTCCGATAGCAGGTGCGCGGAGTACCACACGCCGTCGTCCAGGTTATCGCCGTTGCAATTGATCAGCGCCACTTCCTCGGGAGAATCTATTTGCGGAATGGCGCCCACGCGCAGGCGAATGAAAAAGCGCAGGTCTTTGTGCGGCGTGCCGTGCATGTAGGCATTGAAAAATATGGGATGCCTCGGGTTGTAAATCGCCGCGAGGACGTCCGCGTCCACGTTATCAATCGTGTCATTCTGCAGTATTGCCTGCGTGAATCCTTCGGGGATTTCATGCCGGTGCCGCACCTTATCCTTCCAGCGCGCAAACGCCGCAGCCGCTTCGGGCGGCATTTCCGTTCTTCCGCCCAGCTCCGTCGTGAACCGCACGTACTGGTTGGCGGTGAAACGAAAGACCGCTTCGCTGAAGTCTTCCTCCGCGCGCGGATTGCCGCTGCGGCGCAGCATCTCGCGCTTATTGATGTCGTCGGCAGGTTGCAGCGTGAAGTGTCCCTGGCCCACGAAAATTGCGCCAGTCTCGACGCGATCCACCAGGGCCAGAAAAGTGATCGTCCCGGATTTGAATTGGAATGTTCCGGCGTCCATCGTCAGGGTGAAATTTTCCAGGCGATAGGTTTCGCCCAGGCCCATGTCGCGGAGCTGGCGGTACCCGGCATCGGAATTTGCGAAGGCCGTGTTCTTCTCGTTGACGTTGACGCTGGTTTTCTGCGCCACGATCGTCAGCCTCAGCGCCAGCTCTGCCGTGCCTTTCAGCTCCACGGCTGTCACCAGATCGTCGAAGCCGTCCTTCACGACTCGCACGGAATAACTACCCGGATTCAGATTGGGCGCGGCGAACTTGCCGGTTTCATCCGATGTGAGCACGATCGCCTGGGGCAGGTTGCCGCCGCTGATTTCGATGCGCGCTCCCGCCACCACTGCTCCCGAGGGATCTTTCACGGTGCCGGAAATTGTGTCAGCGCGCAACCGCGTGGCTAACGCCAGGCAAAGCAGCGTCAGAATCGCTGCATAAATAACGTGAGCTCGTGCTCGGCGAGACGGCATCCGACCTGAGTGGGGCAAGTGTCCTTCGCGATTCGTGGCCTGCGTCTCGTCAGGCTGGCTCATCGGCTCCCCTGCGACATTTGGCGGGCAGTCCCTTGCGCAATTTTCCGAAACATCAGATTTTGCGCCTTACGCTGTTTCTCAATGCGCAGGGAACACCCAACGGTGCGGAAGCAGTTGTAGCCGAGCGCCACGCAGGAAGCAATACCCGCGCTCAAATTAATTACACAATCAGTTCAGACCCCAGGTGGTAATGCTCGTCCGGTTCTATACAGTACGCCGCGCTACCGGCGCTTCGCAGGAGTCTTTCTAGCGGCCGGTACAGGTTCATCGAACCGGGCCGCTGTTGACGTGGATTTTGACGTCGCCTTTGTGCCGGCGCATTTCATTGCGCCACCGGTGGTACGGCAATCTCCAATGGCGGTCCCGCCTTGCATGACCTCTGTTTCAAGAGCCTCGCGGCTTTTTCCCCGAGCTACCAAGTCAGGGGCAACGGTCTCACCAAATCGTCTGAACCGTTCGCGCGCGGCGGATAGCGCCGTCAGCGGTAAGCAACGATAGACCCTCCACCAGCGCCGTCGCTCCGATAATGCGATCCGCGGGATCCTTGGGATAACTTGCGGAAAGCCGCATGGCGCGGACGCAGGCCCTGCCGCTAATCGGCAGAACAACGAACCGTGACTCGACTTCCTGCAGGAAAGACTCCAGGCTGACGTCCAGTCGTATGCGCCCCTTCCTCGCGAGTGTCGCCAATTCCAGCAAGGTGATATCGCAGATCGCCAGGCCGTCCGCATTCTTGCGGGCGTCGGCAATTGCGGCCTTGGCTCTTATCGAGATCTGCTTTTGGTCAAATGCCAGCCAGACCACCACGTGCGTATCCACCAGAATCACTTGAGGTCGCCCCATTCTTCCGCGGAAATCGCCGGCGAAACCACATCTCCTGTGATGGCGCCCTTGCCTGCCATGAAATTATAGATTTCGTCCTTCTCGGCGTTCACCGGCACAAGCTTTGCAACCGGTTTGCCGCGCTTGGTAATCACCACCGTCTCGTGCTTGGCCTGCACTTCGTCCATCACCGCCAAACACTTAGCCTTGAAGGACCCTGCCGCCATCGTTTTCATGTCAATACTCCTGAAACAACTATGGTCATTATACCATGGTCATAAAGGTTGCAAGGCGCGATACTTCAGCCCCGGGAACTCGTGTGTCCGTGAAGTACAGATCCCGCGGAGATCTCCGACAGGTGGTATTAATGTTCCGAGGTACTCCCATCCACGCGTCAAGCCTCATCTACCTCTCTTGTACTTGTGCATGTCCATATTTCTACGAATATCGCGGCGAGCCCGGATGTGTTACCGTCAGTCGGGGCACTACTGACGCCCCCCAAGGACGCCACATATTCGAGTTGGCCCGAGTTCGCAGCTCCGCCCCCCTCCTGCGCCTGCTCTCAACCCCAAATCAATCGCTAGTTTTTGTCGCATTTTTGGCCCTCGCACAGAATTGTCTGCCGTCAACTCGACGGTCACGACGCGCATCTCACCAATCTCAACGCTCCAGCTCCCGTCACGCTGGTTTCACGGTTCGCCGCGTGCTATTTTTTCGATCGTATCAGCCAGATGGGCCCATTGGAGATCTAACCGGATGATCGGATCGAATTTCTGCAAACGCTCGGCGCAAGTTGTGGTTTTTCTGATGTTTCTGGGTACAGCCGTCGCGACTGGCGCAACCCGGCAGGCGGCCTCAACTTCAGCTGCGACTTTGCAACACGCGACCCCACCTGCGACCCCGCCAGCCGCTCCGACGCCAGCCCCTCCGACACGCGCGGATATTTTGCGCGGCGCCTATGGACCATATCGCGTCAACAACGATCTTCTCTCCTACCACCTCGATTTGCGAGTTGATCCGGAGAAGCAATCGATCAGTGGCAAGAATTCCATCCGCTTCAAGATGCTTACCGACGGCGCGCGCATCCAACTCGACCTGCATCCCGTGCTCAACGTGGACAAGATTCTCCTCGGCGCGACGACTCTCCAGTACGTCCGCGACTCCGGCGCCGTGTTCGTGGACTTTCCCGAAACATTGCGCGCCGGGCAGGAATACACGATCGATTTTTATTACTCAGGCCATCCGCTGCAGACCGCGCGATTCGGCGGTTTCACGTTCGGCAAAGATCCCGCCGGCCGTCCGTGGATTTACACCGCGTGCGAAGACATCGGCGCCAGCGTCTGGTGGCCGAACAAAGATCAGTGGCGCGATGAAGTCGAGAACATGCAGATCAGCGTCGCGATTCCCAACGGGCTCGTGGATGTCTCCAACGGAAAATTTGTGGGCAAGACCGACCTGGGCGACGGCTACACGCGCTGGGACTGGCTGGTGCAATATCCCATCAACAATTACGACGTCTCACTCAACATCGGCAACTACGCGCACTTTTCAGATCAGCTCGGCGACCTGCCGCTGGATTTCTATGTGTTGCCCGAAGACCTGGAAAAAGCCAAAAAACAATTCGTGCAGGCCAAGGGCATGATCGAGGCCTACCAGCATTATTTCGGCGAGTATCCCTTCCAGAAGGACGGTTACAAGCTGGTCGAAGTGCCCTATTCCGGCATGGAGCATCAGAGCGCGGTCGCCTACGGCAATCATTTCACCAACGGTTACCTGGGTCGCGACTGGACGGGCGTCGGCGTCAGCCCGAAATTCGATTTCATAATCATCCACGAAAGCGGGCACGAATGGTTCGGCAACAGCGTCTCGGCGGCGGACCGCTCGGACATGTGGATTCACGAAGGCTGGACCACTTATCTGGAAGTTCTTTACGTCGAATACACCTTCGGTCACGAAGACGCCACCAGGTACGTGAATGGTTACAAGTCCAAGGTGCAGAATCGCGAGCCGATCATTGCCGAGCGCGGCATCGCCGCCACTCCGCCGCAGGACATGTATTTCAAGGGCGCGCTGTTCCTGAACACTTTGCGCAGCGTGGTGAACGATGATGCCCGTTGGTGGACGCTGATCCACGATTTCTACCAACACTTTAAATATCAGAACATCATGACCGAAGACATCGTGCAGTATTTCAACCAGCAGACCGCGATGAATCTCACGCCGCTCTTCGATCAGTATCTGCGCCACACCGCCATTCCCACCCTCGAGCTGAAATTCAACGAAGCGGATGGCACGGTGGAGTATCGCTGGCAGGCGGACGAGCCCGATTTCGCCATGCCCATTCGCGCAGGAAAGAAAACCGCGTGGCAAATTATTCAACCGACGACCTACTGGCAGACGCTGAAGACCTCGCTGAAGAAAAATGAATTCGACGTGGCCACGGACCTGTATTTCATCAACGTTTTGAAAGAGTAGCGACGCAATCCGCCGTAGCGAGCTTAGTGCCCGAGAAGCTTCTCGACCTTGGTAATTTCCGCGTCCGCTTGTTCCATGTATTTCTGTGCGTTTTGCACATCGCCATTTTTCAGCGCGCGTTGCGCTAGCGCCAGTTCGTTGCGCGCGTTCTGCTGCGACGCAGCGATGTCTGCGCCGGGCTGCTGCGGCAGCGCCGCGATGCGCGCGTTCACCTTGTTGTCGCGCGCGGAAAGCTCGTCGAACTCCTCGCGCTCCAAGGCCGCGAGCTGCGCGACGGATGCCACAGTCTTCCGCGCGGATTGTTCCGCGGCGCGATGGTCGGGTTGCGCGGGTGGCGCTTGCTGCGCTGCTGGCGGTGGTTGCTGTGCCGCGCTTTGCTGTGGCGTGCTTGATTGAGGCGCGGGTGGCTGCGGCACGTCCTGCTGCGGCGGCGATGGATTCTGTGCGATCGATGGCGCAGCAGCGCGCCGTTTCGCTCCCGCATCAATCGCCGATTTGCTGCGAGTTGTGTCCGCCGCGGGAACAGTTTGCGCCGCAGGCATCACCGGCGAAGCCGTCGCGTCCGCAGCGGGCGCTGGCGCAGACGGAGCTGGATTGTCCGCCGGCGCAGTAGTCGAGTCCTCGATCGGGCGCGATCCCAACCAACGCTTCGCGCCGAATCCCGCAGCAATTAACACCGCGAGCACGAAGACTGCGCTGAGAGCGATGTAGAGCCCGCGGCGATTGCCTGCGCTCGCTTGCGTCGGCGCGACCACCGCCACGGGAACATGGGATTGCGCGTACTGGTGCGCTGAACCGGGCAGCGGAATCGTCGGCGCAAGCGGCGGAGGAGCGGCCGCGACCGGTGCCGCCGCGACACGCTGCGCCGTAATCGGTCGAGCGGTAACTGGGCGCGCCGTGATCGGCTGCTGCGCCACAGGCCGAGCGGTCACCGAACGCGGGGTGCTGGGCCTCGCAGGGTAGGGCGTCTGCTGCGCGGACATATCGAGCGTTGACTCCGGAATCGTCGGCGCGAACGGAGTCGGTTCGCCCAGAACCGGTGCGACGCTGCGCAGCGCGCCGCGCATCGCGTCAGCCGTCTGAAATCGCTGCGCCGGATTCTTGGCCATGGCCATCAGGATCAGCTGGTTCAGCCCGGGCGGAATATCCGGCTTCAAGTCAATCGGCGGCGTCGCAGGCACTTGCAGATGCGCTTGCATCACTTCGAAGTTGTTGTCGCTCACGTAGGGACGCTGCCCGGTGATCGTCTCGTACAACGAGACGCCTACGGAATAAAGATCGGAGCGGCCATCGAGCGGTTCGCAGCGAACTTGTTCGGGCGACATGTATGCGACGGAGCCGAGCGTCGTGCCGGTCATCGTGAGACCCATATCGTTGCCGGAACGCGCGATGCCAAAGTCCATCAGCTTCACGATGCCGTAGGGAGCGAGCATGATATTGGCGGGCTTGATGTCGCGATGCACGACTCTCTGCGCGTGCGCGCAAGAGAGCGCGGCAAGCACTTGATCGAAACAGGCGAGCGCGTCGGCGTAGCGCATGTCGCCTTGTTGCAGGCGGGAGGCGAGCGTGTTGCCTTCGACGTACTCCATGATCATGACGAGTTGATTGCCGATGGTAAGCGCGGTGCGCAACTCGGCGATGTTGGGATGATGCAGACTCGCGAGAACTTTGATCTCGCGCAAGAAACGATCCGCGAGTTCCTGCTGCTCGGATAGATCGGGCAATAGAACTTTCATGGCTTCGACGCGGTCGGAAAGCGTGTTGCGGACTTTGTAAACCTTGCCCATTCCTCCGGCGCCAAGAGTGCCAAGGATGAGATAGTCGCCTTTACGTGCGCCAGTGACGTCGTCGGTCATTTGGCCTCTGCCGGTCTGAGAGCGAATGCTGGAGAAAGCCCGAAAGCTGCCGCCATTCTACGACAATTGCGCCAGAGTGAAAGGGCATGCTGAACAGGATATTGCCAGCGCGCCGCTCGAAAGGTGCAGCGGCGCAGCGCAAGGTCTCACGAACGGCTGCGTGATTTTCCGAGCTTGACAGCGGCGCGCGGCGGGCCTATGTTCTTGCGCAACAACCTATAATTCAAACCGGAAGTCCCGGGCAAGCGGAGTCTGCAAAGTTTGTGCGTGATGGCTGGTGACGCTGCAACGGCTGTTGCGGTCGACTTTTGCTGCGCGAGAAGGGTCTTCTCGGCGACCCCGGTGGACTGAGTTCGACTTCATACGATTTGTAATACGGCTTACTTGAGTAGCCGATTTCCACGCTATGCGGTTGAAAGCGCAGCCGATGCCTGCAACGTTGCGCCGAGCTTTTCGCAGGACACCCGGCTTGGGGGCCGCGGGCGGCGCGAGAAACTTTTCCCGGGAATGACGGTTTTTCATATGCTTTTGCGCAATGCGAGGTGAAGGGCCGCTTCAGGGCGATCTGGCGAGGAGGTCGCTTGGAAGATCTCTATTATTCTCTCGGCACAACGCAAGCTTTCCGGACCGTGCTGGCAGGCCTTGAAGCAGGCGGAGAGCGCGATTGGTGACGTGTAGCTCACCTGTTTGCATGGCGCTAGCAGTACGAAGCTAAGGCACGGAAGCCGTCCACGAAATCTCGGAGATCGCACGTTGTCGGCAGTAGAGCCAAATACGGAATTTCACACCAAGAGGAGAGTTACGATGAAATCTAATCGGCCCAGCACTAGCATCGTAGCAAGATGGCTCTTAGTTCTGAGCCTCCTGATCACGGTCCCCAGCCTGGCTTGGGGGCAGAAGAACAAAGGAGGGTCGGCGCCAGCGCCCAAGGCTGCACCCGCGGCGCATCCGTCGGCCCCAGCCTCGCACCCGAGCGGAGGCGGCGCCTCGGCTGCCAACCACGGCACCACGGCCAATCACAACACTACGACGACTGCCAACCATGGCACGACGACCACGGCTAACCATGGCACGACAACGACGACCGCCAATCACGGCGCAACAACGACGACCGCCAATCACGGCACAACGACGACCACAGCCAACAAAGGTGCGACCACTACGGCCAATAAGGGAACCACGACCACCACAGCGAATAAGGGCACGACGACGACCACTGCTGGCAAAGGAACGACGACCACCACTGCTGGAAAAGGAGCGACGACAACAACCGCCGGTAAGGGCGCAACGACGACGGCTGGCGCTAAAGGCACGACTGCAGCTGGTGGAAAGGGTGCGACAAACACAGCCGGCAAGGGCGGCGCTGCACATGCGGCGCCTGCAAAGACCGTCACAACCAAGAGCGGCAATACGGCGAGGGTTTCAGGTGGCCGAGTCACCTCCGTCAAGACTGCCCATGGTGCAACGATAACGCACGGCGCGCACGGCAGCACGAGAGTCGTGTCAACGCGTCCTGGTGGCGGCCGACTGGTGAACACCGGGCGGCATGGGGGTTACGGCGAGCATGGTTACCGGGGACGCGACGGGCACCGGTACATGGGTCGAACCTACTATCGTGGCGGCCACTACTACGCGTATGGATACCGCGGTGGCTACTACCATGGAGGCTACTATTACGGCTATGTTCCAGCCTATTACTACGGTCCGGCATTTTATGGCTGGGCCTACAATCCGTGGGCGGCACCGGTGGTTTACTCCTGGGGCTGGGGAGGAGCGCCGTGGTACGGATACTACGGCTACTACTTCAATCCGTATCCAGCGTATGCAACCGCAGCCTTGTGGATGACCGACTACGTAATAAGCCAGAACCTGCAGGCAGCGTATGAAGCGCAGGCAGCGGCGAATGCGAACGCCGCGGCTGCGCAGGGCGATGTTAACGCGCAACAGGATGCCAGTAACGGCGGTGGTGGTGGCGGTGTAGCGCTGACGCCGGAAGTGAAACAGGCGATCGCAGATGAAGTAAAGGCACAGCTGGCGGCCGAGCAAGCCGCGGCACAGGCACCCCAACCCGCAGCGGCGGCAGCTTCGGCGCCTGCGGCAGACACGTCCGCGGACGCAAACCAGCCCGAAGAGGTTCCGGCGGCTCTTGATCCCAACCACCGGACGTTTATCGTCAGCGACGTACTGAACGAGACGGGACCGGATGGCCAGGATTGTTCGCTATCCGCCGGAGACGTGGTGACGCGAATTGAAGACACTCCGGATGCGAACAAGAGCGTGAAGGTGCTGGTCAGCGCGAGCCAGAAATCCGACTGCCCGTCGGGTTCGCAAGTCGCGGTGGCCGTCGACGATCTGCAGGAAATGCACAACCACTTCCGCGAGCAACTCGATTCCGGGCTCAAGACGCTGGCGGACAATCAAGGGAAGAACGGACTGCCGGCAGCTCCCGACACCAAGACTCGCGCCAATCCCGACGGCCAGGTGAAGCCAGATACATCGGTCAAGGGTGAATTGGAGGCGCAGCAAGCGGATGCGGACAAGGCCGATGCTGACGTCCAAGCGCAGGCGGGGTCCAGCGGTCAGGACTAAGCACAAAATAACTCTGACAGTTGCGGTATCAAGACTGTAACACCGTACTGCAGAAAGCGGGATCGGAGCGTCAGTCGGGAATATCACTGGCGCTCCGGCACAGCTTGAGCGGTTTTCGAAGCAAGAACTCAGACACCGGGTTTTACAATTTCCGAAGAACACCGCAGGGCTTGCCACGCCCAAGGAGAAGTTATCAATGAAGGCCAGACTTCCGATTCGGATGCAAATTGCCGTCCTGGCGGTTGCGGGAATTTCCCCATGGTTCGCGGCGGGAGCGCAGGGTTCGCTGCAGAGCCAACTGGTAGCGAAGTATCAGCTCACCAAGCCGACGGACGATAAGAGCGACATCGTCACCGCGGGCGCTGTGCTGGTCCTGCAGAAGGACAAGCTGCTGATGTACCCCACCTCGACGCAAGTACCGCCAGTGAACACTTATAGCGGCGGGAAACTCTCCGAGGGCGCGTATGGAGTGCATCAGAAGCTGCAGGGTTTCGGCAGCATGATCGGACATCCGCCGCCGCAGACCGTGCAGGGGCGGCAATTTGTTACCGGCGAGAAATTCTGGGTGACGGGTATCGCCGTGCAGCCCGACGGCGTTCTTTTCACGTTATTCAGCGATCCTTATCAGGATGTTCGGTATTACTCGCAGCTCAAATTCATTTACCCGAAGGGCTCGAACCTCAGCGCGGACCAAGTGTTGAGTCTCGTCGCGGAAGTATTGACAGTTCAGGCGGACGATTCCGCGAAGTCGGACGACAGCGGAAACCAGCAGCAGCAGGCAGCGGCAGGCGGTGATGCGCAACAGCCCGCAGCGGCAGATCCCCCGGCAGCTGCACCCGCAGCCCCCGCAGCACCGGCCGCTCCGCCAGCTACTGTGGAGATGGGCCAGACGCCAGATCAAGTGACAGCGATACTTGGCCAGCCGGATAAAATCCTGAACCTGGGCCCCAAGCAGATTTATGTGTATAAAGACCTCAAGGTTACGTTCGTGAAGGGCAAGGTAACAGACGCGCAATAACCGCTGGCGAGACGCGAAGGGCATGGATCCAGGGTAACCCTCGCAAGAATAGCTGCGCAGTAAGGTGATCGAGCGTTGCAATAAAGGGCGGTCCCGCGTAGCGGAACCGCCCTTTTCTTTGTGTGCCGAGCATGTTCGATAGCTTGGAGGTGAAAGTCCTCTACCCATCCTGATGGAGGAGAAGGGTTAGTGAAGCGCAAGGGCCGAGCTGCGAGGCGAGGT
>Ga0210407_10000697_pt1 | contig 36114 bp, 35 predicted proteins | sample IncBWC27MmetaG_FD_150860 | JGI IMG/M metagenome (GOLD analysis project Ga0210407, IMG submission 150860) | Forest soil microbial communities from Barre Woods Harvard Forest LTER site, Petersham, Massachusetts, United States - Inc-BW-C-27-M | ecosystem: Environmental > Terrestrial > Soil >...
AGCGGTCCAGGAAACCTTGGCATCCGGCGTAACTGCTCCCGTCAACCTCACTTTGCCAGGCGTCGCCGGAGCCAATGCCAGTTGCCGCAACACTTCCGCGTTGTCCCGCACCACATTCCCCATAAATTTAAAATCGAGATATTTTTCCAGGTCGCCGTATTCGATTCCGTTTTCCATCCGGGGCGTCTGGTGCTGGTGTTCGTAATTTTCCAGCGGCTCGGTAAATCGCACGGCTGGCAGGCCCGCCTTATAAAACGGATAATGATCCCCGCCGCGCCCGTACCGGTCTTGGCGGAAAATCATGCGAATCGCTGAGCGTCCATCGATCTCTTCAATCGCTCGCGCCAGTTCGCGCGCAGGCGAATCGCAATCCTCGATTTCCCCGTTACCCGAGAAAACACGCACGCGGTGCGGTCCGCCGGGCGCAGGGTCCGCTCCCACGATGTCGTTGTCCATCATCGCGCCCACCGTGTATCCCTGCTGCTTCACCCATTCGAGCAGGTGATAGCTCCCCAGCAGCCCCTGCTCCTCGCCCGAAAGCACGCCAAACAAAACCGTCGCTCGTCCGCCGTGACCAGCCGCGGCCGCTTTGCCCAAAAGCCGCGCGCACTCCAGACTGACCGCCGTCCCGGAAGCATCGTCATCCGCCCCAGGCGCATCTGCCTCCGGGTCCATCACGTTCGAGGGCCGCGAATCGAAATCGCCGACAACGATGAAAACCGTCTTTGCCAGCTTCGGATCGGTTCCCGGCAAAATCCCGTACACATTTTCCAAGTGCACCGGACCCGGCCCAGTGCGCTCCGAAGTCATCTCGAACTTATCCACCACCACTTGCAGCTTCCCTCCGGACTCCTTCGCAATCTCATTGAATCGCCCCACCACGAAGTCGCGCCCGCACCCAATCCCGCGCTTCGGGTCGGTCCACGACGAAAGGGTCAGCCGCGTCCCGCAGCTCACCTGCTCGTGAATCAGCGCGCGCATCTTCTTTTCATCGACACTCTGCCGCGCAATCGCTCCTGCGGGCCGCGCGATCATCTTCGCGATCGGCTGCGCTTGCGGTGGCTCCGCAGGGTCGCGCGCCACACTCTGCTGCGCAGCTGACCTGACAGGCGCGAAGCATGCCAAAAGCGTCGCCACTGCGATCGCACCGCCGAAGCACCTGGAATCCATCTTGAAGAAAGAGGTCATGTGGTTGGTTCCCCGTTTGAATTGGTTGATAACGAGACGCAGCATTCTACTGCACACCTATCTTCTGTCCAAACACTCATGTGTACCCTCGCGAGTCCGGGTTGTGGCAAAGCGGCTCGGCCAGCTACCATGTTGGGCATGATCGAGTCTCTTTCCGTCTCCTTTCGTTTGCAACGAATCACACTTGAAGAGGCACACGTCTCTGTGCTTGTCACGCCTGAAATGTGGATTCCAAATCCGCACAATTCTGCCGAGCAGAAACTTGACGTCGAGAAGCTCGTTGAGATCGCCATTCAACAAGGCAGCCTCCCCGCAACAACTTGGAAATTGGAATGTCCGCCTGTCATAAAGCAGCACCCTGTCCAAACTGCTCCCGATTAGCCCTCGTCGTTTTTTGTCCCGCGCAATCTGTGCTAACGTTTTCTGTTTATGAAGAAGCGCATAGGCGTGCTGCTCAGCGGCCGCGGATCGAACTTTGAAGCCCTCGCGGAAAGCGTGGCCGCAGGCCGCATTCCCAACGCCGACATCGCCGTCGTCGTCAGCAATCGCGAAGGCGCTCCCGGAATCGATCGGGCAAAATCACGCGGCCTCGCGACGCGCGTCATCCCCTCGAAAGGCCTCGAGCGCGAAGCCTATGACCGCCAGGTCGTCGCCGTCCTCAACGAGCAAAAAGTCGATCTCGTTTGCCTCGCCGGATACATGCGCCTGCTCTCGCCCTACTTCGTCGCCGCGTTTCCGCAGCGCATCTTGAACATTCATCCGTCGCTGCTTCCGTCCTTTCCGGGCCTCGAATCGCAGCGCCAGGCCCTCGAATACGGCGTCAAATTTGCCGGCTGCACCGTGCACTTCGTCGACGAAAATCTCGATGCCGGCCCCATCGTCCTGCAAGCCGTGGTCCCCGTCGACGACAACGACACGGAAGGGTCTCTGTCCGAAAAAATATTGCGTGAAGAGCACCGCATCTACACCGAAGCCGTGTGCATTGTGCTCGAAGGACATTTCACAATCCAAGGCCGCCGCGTTGTAGCGGCCGCCTAAGTAGGACAGACTTCAGTCTGTGCCGGCCAAAACGCCGGCAAGACCGAATGAGCAAACGCTAAACGCGCCATCAAGAAATCATGACCACGACAAATTTCAAACCCGTCGACGAACAAATCGCTTACCTAAAAAAAGGCGTAGCCGAAATCATTCGCGAAGAAGATCTGAAATCCAAACTCGAACACTCCGCCAAAACCGGAACCCCGCTCCGCGTCTATCTAGGTGTCGATCCCACGGCCCCCGACATTCACCTCGGCCACACCGTCGTCATCCGCAAACTCAAGCATTTTCAGGATCTCGGCCACACCGCGATTTTCCTCATCGGCGATTTCTCCGCCATGATCGGCGATCCCACCGGCCGCTCGGAAACGCGCCCGCCGCTCACGCGCGAAGAAGTGCAGGTCAACGCCAAAACCTATCTCGACCAAGTCTTCAAAATTCTCGATCCAGAAAAAACGGAAGTCCGGTACAACAGCGAATGGCTCGACAAATTATCCAGCTACGAAGTCGTCCGCCTCTGCGGGCACTACCGTCTCGCGCGCATGCTCGAGCGTGAAGATTTTCGCTCGCGCCTGGCCAACAACCAGCCGATTTCCGTCCACGAACTGCTCTACCCGCTTCTCACCGCCTACGACGCGGTCGCTCTCAAGTCAGACGTCGAAATCGGGGCCACCGAACAGAAATTCAATCTCCTGGTCCATCGCGACATTCAGCGCGAATACGGCTTGCCCGGTGAAGTCGCCCTCACCATGCCGATTCTCGTCGGCCTCGATGGTTCGCGCAAAATGTCCAAGAGCCTTGGCAACTACGTGGGCATCACCGAAACGCCACAAGAAATGTTCGGCAAAATGATGTCCATCCCCGACGAACTCATGTGGACCTACTACGAGCTTGTCACCGACCGCACGCCAAGCGAAATTGACTCATTCAAATCCGAGGTTGGTAGCGGCAAGCTCCATCCCATGGATTTGAAGATGCGCCTCGCGCAGGAAATCATCGCCAGCTTCCACGGCCAAGACGCCGCGCGCCACGCCGCCGACAATTTCCAGCGCGTCTTCCGCGACCGCCAAGCGCCTGCAGACATGCTCGAAATCCATGGCCGTCGAGTCGAAGGTGGCCTACAACTCTCACGGCAAGTTGGTCCGAATGTCTCGGAGCGCATTTCAATGGTTCCCGCGATTGGCTCAATTAAGTGGTCAAAGCTACTCGCTGCTTTGGAATATGCTGTCTCAGCATCTGAAGCGGAGCGCGTGATAAAGCAAAACGGATTTGAGATCGACAGCAAACCCGTAATCGATCCAGCAAGCAAATTGAATCTCGATGAACCACGTTCGTACGAAATTCGCTTCGGCAAAAAAACATTTCTGCGTCTCGTCGTCGAGTAATTGTCTTTACATCGATCGATGGACATTTGTAGTTGCGCAGCATGATGCGCAACTACAAATGACGACGCACACTCCTCGCCTGAATTCGGCGCCTATTCGTGACACGACAAACCACGGCGCTTGCTCAGTCAAAACTTTCCGCGACCATTTTGGCGACGTGTTGCGCGATCGCGGGCGCGGCCGTGAGGCCGGGGGACTCGATGCCCACAAGATGAATGGCTTGCGGCACACTGGGGTCGCGGGTGATAACAAAATCGGCGATGCCGTGGCCGGAGGGCGGAACAAGCTTGGGGCGCAAACCGGAATAGCCGAGCTGCAAATCGCTCTCTTCAATCTCTGGCAAAAGTACTTTCGCGCTCTCTGCAAACTCGGCGATGGGCAACCGATTTTTTTCGTAGTTATCCTTGGCGTCGACGTACGTCGCCGTCGGCCCCAGCAGAAAAGTGCCCCACAGCGTTTTTGTAAAGTGCACGCCGAGGCTTAAGCCGTCGCTGTGCGGCAATGGGTAGACGAGGTCGTTGATGAGCGACGCGCGCGGACCGCGCACTTCGCAATACTCTCCGCGCACGGGATAAATCTTCCACGAATTATTCCCGAGCATCGCGGCCACTTCATCGGCGAACAGACCAGCCGCGTTGATCACGCAACGCGCCTCGATCGTTTCGTCCTGCGCGTTTTCTTCGTCGCCGATGCGCAACCCCACGCGAATTACGCCAGCCACCGGTTCGAGCGAAACGACGCGCGCGTGATTCACTAAATTTGCGCCTTGGTTGGCTGCGAGGCGCGCGAAGGCGTGCACCAATTCTTCCGCCGAAACAATTCCCGTCGACGGAACTTCCAGCGCGGCGGTTCCACGAATGTGCGGCTCGCGTTTGCGGATATCCTCCGGCCCGATAATCCGCAATCCTTCGACGCCATTGTCTTCGCCTTTTTTCTTGAGAGCGGCCAAGTCCGGCTCCTCGTGCGCATTGGAAGCGACCACAAGTTTGCCGGTATGGCGGAACGGGACGTTGTGCTTGGCGCAAAATTCGTAAAGGAGGCGGTTGCCTTCGACGCAGAGGCGCGCCTTCAGCGAATTTGTCGGATAGTAGATGCCGGAGTGGTTGACGCCACTGTTGCGCGTGCTGGTGGCCATGCCAAGCCGGGGGAACTGCTCGACGAGGAATACGTCCTGCCAGCGTTCGGAGAGGGCATGTGCGATGGCGCAGCCAACAACGCCGCCGCCAATGATGAGAATGTTGGCTTGGTCCATGATTCCATTTTACTGGTCGCCGCCGATTTCGTCGAAGAAGGGAGTGCATTCGACGAGGCGGGATTCTGTACCGTCGTGGACGGCGTAAGCAGCGCGCTTGGTCGGCTCGTAGCCGTTGCGCCAGAGGGATGCGGCGCCGTAGGCGCCATCCTTGTTGATGGCGTAAAAATAAATGTGGAACGTGGCGAGCTTTTTCTTGTCGTTTTTGTAGTTGCGCGCGACGCGGCTCATCGCTTCGAGGCACGCATCCGTCGGCGATTTTCCCTGGCGCATCATTTCAATGATGGTGTGTCCGCCGGAAATTTTGATGTTTTCCTCGCCCTTTCCCGTCGAGCCCGCCGCGCCAACTTCATTGTCCACGCAGCATCCCGCCCCGATGATCGGTGAATCGCCAACGCGGCCGGGAATTTTCCAGGAGAGGCCGGAGGTGGTGGTGGTGGCGGAAATATCTCCGTTGGCGTCGACGGCCATGCACGGAATCGTTCCCGTGGGCGGATGCGCGATGACGCGCTCGGCATAGGCGATTTTTTGTTCGTCGCCGTCGAAGAGGGCGGACATGTGGGACTTCCATTCCGGGGAGTCAATTCCGGGCCGCCAGTTGAAGGAGCTCTTGGCTTTCCACGCGAGCCAGATTTTGCGCGAGTGCTCGGTGAGGAGATTCATTTCTTCGAAGCCCTGGGCCACGGCGTAGCGGCGCGCGCCGTCACCGACGATCATGACGTGATTGGTATTTTCCATGACCGTTTTCGCGAGGCGCGAAACATTTTTTATGCGGCGAACGCCGGCGACAGAGCCGGCGCGGTGCGTGGGGCCGTGCATGACGCTGGCGTCGAGTTCGACTTCGCCTTCTTCGTTGGGCAGGCCGCCGTAGCCGACGGAGTCGTCGTTGGGATCGTCTTCGACGATGGTGACAGCCGCGACGACGGAGTCGAGCGTGTCACCGCCTTTTTTGAGGATTTCCATGCCCGCGCCGAGGGCGTGGAGACCGTTGGCGCTGGAAATGATGAGAGGGCGTTTGCCCTGTGCAGGCGCGACGGATGATCCGCCGTTTGTGGCGGGAAGCCCAGCTCCGAAAAGCTTGCCGGCGCCAGCAACGGCGCTCCCTGCGAGCGAAGTGAGAAAAAATTTGCGGCGTGACCACAGTTCCATGAGTGCGCCCTCCTTGGTATGAGGCGGCCACTATATGGCATATCTCCAGCAAAGGAAAAGAGAAGAAGCAAACTTTCCACGCTCAGGCAGTTGGTTGGAGAGCCTTTGAAGAAAATCTTCGCAAATCCGGCCGGAAAGCTATGGCACGCGTGGGATGGTGGTTTCGCGTTCGGGCCAGTGGGTGAGGAGGTCGCGGACGACTTTGTCGGCGACGGCGTAGGCGGCTTCGAGCGACGGGAAGTAGGCGGAATAGTTGCCGGAGACCATGGACTTGAGGCTGTCGGCGGGGGAAACGCCGGGAGGTTCGCGGTCGTAATTGCTGACGGTGCGGAGGACGAGGACTCGATGGAGATCGACGCGGCCAGTGCGGCCGAGGAAAGTGAGCGACTGCATGGTGCCGGAATCTTCCATGGCGGAGACCATGTAGTTGCCTTTGCCGGAGGTGTAGTAGCGCGTCCAGGCGTTGGCCCACTCGTTCATTTTGGAGCCGTGCCAGAAAGTGCTGGAGGAGAGCGTGTCGCCGTGCGTGATGAAGGGAGGCTTGAGGGCGTTAGGAAAACCGACGAAGCGGGCGCGCGAGGCGCGAAGAGAATCGGAATCGGGGAGCGGGACGTCTTGCGTCAGTTGGAGAGCCCAGGAGACGAGATCGGGATTTAGAGTGTAGACCTCGTTGTAGTCGATAACGGGGGGCTGTTCGTACGGAGTGGCGCGGCGCAAGGGAAGATAGCCGGTGGGCCAGGATTCGGGGATTTGGCGGGCGTCGATTTCGTAGGCGAGGTCGCCGTCGAGGACACGGTCGGCCCAGACGGCGGAGCCGAGGGAGACGTCGGCAGGATCGCCTCCGCCGATGCCAGCGACAATCCAATAGGCTTTGGAAAAATCGAAGCGCGGATCGAGGCCGACGGCCATGACGGTGGCGGCGGCTTTGGCGGTGCCCACGCCGGTGAGGATGCCGAGGACGCCGTCTTTATTGAGGCGGACATGATGGTAAGCGGCGGGGACATCGAAGACTTGGTCGAGGTGTTCGCGCTCGACCCAGAATTGGTATTCGCCGGGGGCGTCACCAGTGTCTTCGCCGCGTTCGAACATGGCGACGACGACGACTTTGACGGGGATGGGTTTGGCGGGAGGAGTTTGCGCGGGGAGTCTCGCGGGAAAACTGAAAAGCAGAAGCAGTGGCACAAGAATGGACAGAATCCCGCTGCTTGAGGAGTCTTGTTGCTTGGTTTTGCGGTGGGAGAGCATTTTTTGACGGGCTCATATTACCTTGAAGCGGGCAGTTCGCACGCCGCAAGTTTTTGATGGGAAAGAACAGAATGGTGAGATTGACGTATGGGTTTGGAGAAGATAGCTTCGAGTGATTGAGCTGGAGCGATTGAGGGGGAAAAGAATGAGGCGAGGGATAGCGGCGGCGATCGTGGGTGGGGCGGTGGTGTTGGGGGCGTTTGGCGCGACAAGAAACGCGAAGACGGACGCAAGCATGGCGGCGAATCCGCGGGCAGATGCGCGGATGAAGGGCGCGTACCGGCGGACGGTGGTGAATGGGTGGACGAAGGTGCACCTGGAAGGGACGCCTGAGGAGATCGGGTATCAGCACGGAGTGCTGTTGGCAGCGGAGATTGCAGATCTGCAAAAAGTTTTTGCGCTGGAGCAGCAACACGAGGATGGGAAGGACTGGAATTTTTTCCGGGAACAGTCGAAAAGCGTGCTGTGGCCGCACGTGGAGCAGGAATACCGCGAGGAGATGCAGGGGATTGCGAACGGATTGAAGGCGCAGGGAGTGAAGCTGGATTTGTGGGACGTGGTGGCGATGAACGCTGCGGAAGAGTGGAGTTATTTTGTGGAAGAGTACGACAAGGAGCACAAGATGGCGTCGCTGCCGACGGTGACGGCGCCGGATCATTGCAGTGCGTTTGTGGCGACGGGGAGTTACACAAAGGATGGGCGCGTGGTGATCGCGCACAACAACTGGACGAATTATCTGGATGGAGCGCGGTGGACGATGGCGTTTGATATTGCGCCGGCGAAGGGCTACCGGATTTTGATGGATGGATTGCCGGGAGTGATTCACAGCGCGGACGATTTTGGAGTGAATTCCGCTGGGATCGTGATTACGGAGACGACGATAACGGCGTTTCATGGGTACGCCATGAATGGCGTGCCGGAGTTCGTGCGCGCGCGGAAGGCGATGCAGTACGGCGCGTCGATTGACGAAGTGGCGGAGATTTTTAGGGCTGGGAATAACGGCGGGTACGCGAACGACTGGCTGATTGCGGACACGAAAAGGAATGAAATTGCGAGTCTGGAACTGGGATTGAAGAACGTGACGTTGGAGCGGAAGACGGACGGGTATTTTGTGGGTTCAAATTTTCCGATCAATCCGAAGCTGACGGCGGAGGAAACGACATTTGCCGCGAAGGACATGAGCGTGAGTGGAAATGCGCGGCACAAGCGCTGGGAACAGTTGATGAAAGAGAACAAGGGAAAGATTGACGTGCAGATGGCGCAAGTGTTTCTGGCGGATCACGTGGATAGTTTTACGGGAAAGACGGAGCCGAGCGAGCGGACGCTGTGCGGGCACGTTGAAAATTCGGCGCGCGGGATGGGGACTTGGCAGGCGCCGTTTGGAACGGCGGGAGCCGCGCAGAATAAGGCGACGGATGCGGCGATGGCGGCGAACATGACGTTTACGGCGGCGGCGGGGCATGCATGCGGGGCGGATTTCATTGCGGCGAAACATTTGCAAGAGCATCCGGCGCTGGATTGGGAGAAGCCGGAGTTGCGGGATATGAAGGCTTACCCTTGGACGACCATAAAGGCGGAGTAAGTAAACGATCGCCGGCCGCTTCTTTGTTGTGACGTTTTTGTCTCGGAGCACATACAACTTGAGACTTTCTGAAACTTCATCCTGAAGGCCATCCCGCGGACCGTATTGACCGCGTTCTCTCCTGCCTGCTATCGTGGAAGGTTATTCTGGGCCCATTCTACTCACTGGGCGCCGGAGCTCCTGTGGAGGGAGCGCCTTCGTCTCATGGGCCTGACCAAACTTGTTATCCGGGGCGCGCGGCAGCATAACCTGAAGAATATCAGCCTCGAAATCCCCCGCAATACGCTCACGGTCATCACAGGGCTGTCCGGTTCGGGCAAGTCCTCGCTGGCGTTTGACACGATCTACGCGGAGGGCCAGCGCCGGTATGTGGAGTCGCTGTCGGCGTATGCGCGGCAGTTCCTTGACCAGATGGAGCGGCCGGAAGTCGATGTGATCGAAGGCCTTTCGCCGGCCATCGCCATCGAGCAAAAGACCACCACGCGTTCACCGCGTTCCACCGTCGGCACGATCACTGAAATTTACGATTACCTGCGTGTGATTTACGCATCGGTTGGAGTGCCGCACTGCCCCAATTGCGGCAAGCCCATAACGCGCCAGTCCAGCGAGCAGATCGTGCAGTCGATTCTGCATGGCGAACTTTGCCAGCAGGATGACCGGATCATGATTCTGGCGCCCATTGTTCGTGGACGAAAAGGCGCTTACCGCAAGGAGCTGGAGAAATTTGCGCAGGACGGCTACGTGCGCGTGCGTATCAATGGCGAGCTATTTCCGCTCGACGATCTTCCGGTCATCGATAAGCGCAAAAATCACACCATTGAAATTGTCATCGACCGGTTGCTGGTGAAGCAGGGCGTTGCCGGGCGGCTGGAACAATCCATTGTCACGGCGCTGAAAATCGCCAGCGGGCTGGTTACCGTGGCTATCGTGGGGGGCAAGGAATATACGTTTTCGGAAAAGCTGGCTTGCCCGGATTGCGGGATTTCGGTTCCCCAGCTCGAGCCAAGATCCTTCAGCTTCAATTCGCCATACGGCGCGTGCCCAGCCTGCAACGGGCTTGGTTCAAAATACGATTTCGATCCGGCACGCGTGGTGACGGATTGGACGCGCCCCCTCTTCGATGGCGGCCTGGGGCCTGGCTCCGCTTCTGCAATCCTCAAGCGCACACTGGAGCTCGCCGCGTACGCGCACGGCTTCGATCTCGAAACGCCATTCGAAAAGTTTCTGGCGCGCATTCAGAACATGATTCTCTACGGCTACCCGCCAACAAATGCCGGCGGCGGAAACCAGGCCAAAGCAAAAAAAGCCAAGGGCGAAAAGACCTTCCGCTTTCCGGGTATCTTGAAATTTCTTGAGCGCAATTTCGCAGAGTCCAATTCCGATACTTATCGCGAGTACATGACCCAATATATGTCCGCGACGCAGTGCAGCGTGTGTCATGGCAAGCGCCTCCGACCGGAATCACTTGCTGTGAAGCTGGCCGGCTGGTCCATCGCGGATTTCACCGCATTTTCGCTCGCTTCGGCGCGTCCGGCGGTCGACAAAATTCTGTCCCAACTGACGCCGCGTCAAAAGGAAATCGCGGCGCGCCCGCTCGAGGAGGTCGCGGAACGTCTCGAATTCCTCCTCGCCGTCGGTCTCGGCTATCTCAGCCTCGATCGTTCCGCCGCCACGCTTTCCGGGGGCGAAGCTCAACGCATACGACTCGCCACACAGATCGGGTCGCGCCTTCGGGGCGTGCTTTACGTTCTGGACGAGCCCAGCATCGGGCTCCACGCGCGCGACAACGAACGACTGCTCGGCTCGCTCGAGCAACTCCGCGATCTCGGCAACACCGTTCTGGTCGTCGAGCATGACGAAGACACCATTCGCCGCGCGGACTTTGTCGTCGACCTCGGTCCCGGCGCGGGCAACGCGGGCGGCTATCTCGTCGCGCAGGGCAAACCCGAGCAAATCGCCGCCAGCGCGGAATCGCTCACTGGCCGCTACCTCAGCGGAGCGGCAAAAATCGGGGTCCCTGAGAAACGCCGCAGCCCTAACGGAAAAGTCATCCAAGTTCTTGGCGCTACGGCCAACAATTTGAAAGACGTTGACGTGACCATTCCCTTAGGTTTGCTCACGGTGGTTACCGGGGTTTCCGGCTCCGGCAAATCCACGCTAGTCAACGACATTCTCTATCGCTCCCTCGCGCACAAACTTTATCGCTCCATGGAGCCCGCCGCGGCACACCGCGAAATTCTCGGCGCCGAAAATATCGACAAAGTCATCGAGATCGATCAAGCGCCCATCGGCCGCACGCCCCGTTCGAATCCCGCCACGTACACCGGCGTCTTCGCGCCAATTCGCGATCTTTTCGCCATGCTCCCGGAGTCGCGCGAACGCGGCTACCGCCCCGGCCGCTTCAGCTTCAACGTGAAGGGTGGCCGCTGCGAAGCCTGCCAGGGCGATGGCCTTCGCCGCATCGAAATGAATTTTCTGCCGGATGTTTACGTGATGTGCGAAGTTTGCCGGGGCCGCAGGTACAATTCCGAAACGCTCGCCGTGCGTTACAAAGGCCATTCGATCAACGATATTCTGAATCTGCCTTCTTCGGACGCGCTGAAACTTCTCGAAAACATTCCCCAGATTCAGCAAAAACTTGCTACGTTGGTCGAAGTGGGCCTTGGTTATGTGACGCTTGGCCAATCCGCCACCACACTTTCCGGCGGCGAAGCCCAGCGCATCAAACTCGCGCGCGAGCTTTCTAAGCGCCAGACCGGCCGCACGCTTTACATTCTCGACGAGCCCACGACCGGGCTGCATTTCGACGACGTTCGAAAGCTGCTCGATGTTCTTCAGCGCCTCGTCTCTCTCGGCAACACGGTGCTGATCATCGAGCATCATCTCGACGTCATCAAGCAAGCGGATTGGCTGATCGACCTCGGGCCTGAAGGCGGAGATGGCGGGGGACGCATCGTTGCGCAAGGCCCGCCTGAAGTTGTCGCCCGCGCGAAAAAATCTTACACGGGGCAAGCTCTCGCCCGCGTCCTCGGCATTTTGCCGAACGGCCATGCAAACGGCAATCACCACAACGGACAAGCCAAGTAAGTCCTGAACGCGTGCCGCGAAACCGAAGCACACCTTGCATCTCGCCGGCATGGAGATCTGCGTCTTCTCTCAGTGTGCTGAAGAGGACGCGGGTTGAGCGAAAGTGATGAAGTGCCCGCCAGGTTCCTGATAGCCGACCTCGCGCATACCGTAGAAAGCGGTACGGAGGGGCATGACGATTTTGGCGTCTTTGAGTGCAGATAGAATGGCATCGAGATCGTCGACCTCGATGTAAAGGAAGGTCGGGCCTTTTCGCGCTTGGGCAGACATGGCGGGCGGCGCGTCTTTTTCGACGCTTGCGTAGGTCTGGTACATGACCTCGGCCGAGCCTTGTTGGAAAGAGACGAACGCGAGCTTGGGGCCCTCGGGGACTTCAATGGTTTTGACGAAGCCAAGACAATCGATCCAGAAAGGAATGACGGTTTCGATTTCTTCGACAAGCAGAACGGGTGTAATGCGTTTTACGTTCATGGTTTGATCTCCTTTGTTTAAATCGGCAAACGTTTCTGGAATGCTAACGATCTGGCTCGCTCAATGCTTCCTCGCGCCTGAGATGGCATATTTAGTGACTATCCCTCAAAGCTCGCGAGATCAACTCCTCTGTAGTTGGCGATATCAGCTCGAACTCCAAGTCTGACGAGCAATTCGCTCGGATTACAATTCATGCGCTCGTGCAGCGCGGCGACAGCCTGGCGCGCGGGTTCCATGTACTCGGAGCCTTCCCATTCGACGATAGTGACAAAGTTGAATTCGCCAGGACCAGACACCTGCTCCAAAATATAGTCTCGGACGAAGCCCGGCTGCGAGCGGAGTAGTTTGTGCGTTGCTTGCACTTTGGCGAGAAACTCCCCGCGTGCGTGGCCGGAGACGATGAATTTATCGACCCTGAATATGTTTGCATTCATGCTGGGCCTACTTTCCTGCTTCGACCAGCGATCGATTCCGGCGAACGGAGGCGAAGGCAAGCAAGTATTCGAACTGAAACACAATAAGACCGGGCATTTGGTTTTTTCTCCTTGCAGTCAATAGTAGTCTTGTTTAGACTAGCGGATGATATCGGACCGGCGAGACTCGGTCAAGGAGATTTTTGTGGATGGCAATAAGATGGAAATGACGAAAGCCGCCCGCCTTGGAAGGCGGCCACTACAAAAGCGTTCTCGTGGGATGCGGCGGCTCGCGGACCAGCGGGACTTGGGAGATTTGATTTCGATTGGGCCGGCGATGTTGCGGGATTTCGAATTGCTGAAGATTCGGAGCGTGGCGGAACTAGCGAAGCAGAATCCACGGCGGATGTATGAAAAGATGGAACGCGCGACGGGACAGCGGCAGGACCCTTGCGTGCTGGATACGTTTTGCGCAGCCGTGGCGCAGGCGAAGAATCCACGGCTGCCGGTCGAGAAATGCCAGTGGTGGTGGTGGAGCAGGAAAAGGAAGCTCGCAAGCAAGAAAGTAAAGTTGTAATGAAAAACCTGCAGAAGAGGACCGAAATCAAACTGACGACACCGGACTTGGTGCTGCTGAGCTTGCTGACGGAGCGGCCGATGCATGGTTATCAGGCGAATACGGAATTGGAACGGCGCGAGATTCGGGATTGGGCCGGGATTTCTAGGCCGCAGGTTTATTATTCGCTGGAGAAACTGGCTCGCGCCGCGCTGATTCGTTCCCTGGAAACGGATGAGCCTGCTTCGGGACCGGAACGAAGCAGCTTTGAAACGACCGCGAAAGGACGCGCGGCACTGGCCGATGCCCTGGAAAACGATGAGTGGACGACGCAACGAGACCGGCCGCCATTTCTAACATGGATCGCGCTTTCCTGGCAGGCGCGGCCGGGAGTGTTCCGAGAGCAAATCCGACGGCGGCAGAAGTTTCTGGACCACGAGCTGGCGCGGGAGAAAGAGACGCTGGCGTCGATATTAAAAGAAGTAGGGCACCCGCATCACGAAGCGGTCTGGATGGTGAGCTTGATGATCCAGCAATTGGAAACGGAAATGCGCTGGACCAAGCGTGTGGAGCGAGAAATGAAAAAGCGGAGGCGGGCGAAGCATCCGGAATACGCGGGAACGGAGCGAGGATAGTGGTTGCGGATTTGCACAATCGCACGGAAGATGCGGGGCGGGCTTTTTTGTGGGAGGACAATTCCATGGAGCGATTGCAGAAACGCGGTAAGAGGTGGAGCCTGGAGCTGTTACTGGGAGCGACGCTTGCTGGAATAGCGTTGCTTGGTCAAGCTGCGACAGCGCAGGACAAAAAGCCGACGGCGCGAGAAGTAGTGGCCACAATCCAGGGGCGCCTCGGAATACCGTGGCAAAAGGAGACGGTAGACACATTCAAAGCGGGAAATCCGGACACGCCAGTGACGGGAATCGCTGTGACGATGATGGCGACGATGGACGTGCTGCAACGCGCTGCGACGAACGGGCAGAACCTGGTAATCACGCACGAGCCGACTTTCTACAACCACCTGGACGTGCCAGACGGAATGACGGAAAGCGACCCGGTATGGAAAGAGAAGCGCGACTTCATTGAGAAGCATGGAATGGTGGTGTGGAGATTTCACGATCACTGGCACAGGAGAAAACCGGATGGAATTCTGGTGGGGATGGTACATACCCTGGGTTGGGAAAAATATCAGCAGGAAGAAAATCCATATTTGTTTGCGGTACCGGAGAAAACACTAGAGTCGCTTGTAGCCGAAGTGGCGAAGAAGCTTGGCTCGCCGGTAATCCGCGTGGTCGGTGATCCTGGAATGAAAGTGACGCGGCTTGCGTTCAGTCCAGGCTCGGCGGGATTTGTGCGAGAAACACACGCGCTGGAGATGGACAATGTGGAAGTCCTGCTCGTGGGTGAAACGCGGGAATGGGAAACGGTGGAATATGCGGCGGATGCGGTGAGCGAGGGAAAACGGAAGGCGCTGATCGTTATTGGACACGTGCCTTCAGAGCAAGCCGGGATGGAAGAGTGCGCGCGGTGGCTGAAAACGTTTGTGAAAGATGTGCCCGTGGAGTTCGTGGCTACAAAGCAGCCATTCTGGACCTTGGCGCAGAAAGACGCCGGCAGGTGATCTGAACGTGGCGCGGACGCAGGCGTCAAGATAAGTTGAGGGCGCCGGAATAGGCGACGCGGGCTTTGCCGGAGTCGCTGCGTTCGATGCGGCCGATGCGGAAGAATTTCTCGCGGCGGCGCTTGAGATCGGCTTCGACGGATTTCACGTTGGCCGGCGAGACGACGAGGATCATGCCGACGCCCATGTTGAAGGATTGCAGGAGTTCGTCGGCGTCGATGTCACCGAGCTTGGCGAGATATTTGAAGATGGAAGGCACGGGCCAGGAGTCGAGATCGATCTGCGCCTTGACGCCGCTGGGAAGCACGCGCGGCAAATTTCCTGGGATGCCGCCGCCGGTGATATGCGCCAGAGCGGAGACCCAGCCCTTCGCCACGATATTTTTGAGGGCGGGAGCGTAGCAGAGATGTGGTTTGAGAAGCTCGGCGCCGATTTTGTTGCCGACTTCAGCGACGTAGGTGTCGGGCTTGAGTTTGGCGACTTCGAAGACCAGTTTGCGCGCAAGGGAGTAACCGTTGGTGTGCAGACCCGCGGAAGGCAGCGCGAAGATGGCGTCGCCGGGCTTGACGTTTTTTCCAGTGAGAAGTTTTTTGCGCTCGACGGCCCCCACGATGAACCCAGCAAGATCGTATTCGCCGGGAGGGTAAAAGCCCGGCATTTCCGCGGTTTCGCCGCCGATTAGCGCACAGCCTGCTTTGCGGCAGGAGCGGCTCATGCCATCCACTAACTGCTCGACGACTTCCGGATCAAGCTTGCCCATCGCGAGATAATCGAGGAAAAAAAGCGGCTCGGCGCCCTGAACTAGAATGTCATTGATACAATGATTGACGAGATCGCCGCCAACAGTGGAGTGCACCCCCATGGCCATGGCGATCTTGAGTTTGGTGCCCACGCCATCGGCGCTGGAGACAAGGACGGGCTCTTTCCATTTTTTGGTGTCGAGGGCGAACAGCGCGCCAAAGCTGCCTATGCCGCCGAGTACGCCGGGAGTGAATGTCCGGCTGGCGTGATGGCGGATGCGTTGTTTGGCGTCGTCCGCGACGGCGATGTTGACTCCTGCATCGGCGTATTTCATGAGAGGCCCGTTGACACCTGTTTCCGAATCGGGCGAAAAAATACGCCCGCCGTTCTCGATACGTAATCGAACTGGTTGCCGCCGCTGTGAGGAGTGGCGCTTTCGACAGACCGCGCGTGCCTGAATTGCGGCCTAAAAAATATGAAACAAACGCTTCCACCGGACTGTTCCGGGATGGATGACGGCGTTCGCGTACGCCAGAAATCGCGCGCGAATCTCGCCCGGCTCCCAGGCGCCCAGCGGCGCATTCAGCGACATATAAATCATAACCGGCGTGCCGATTAGATTTTTTCTCGGCATGCAGCCCCAGTAGCGGCTATCCATGGAATTGCCGCGATTGTCTCCCATGACGAAATAACAATCGGGCGGAACTTTGTACGGAAATTCCGCGACCGTCCCGCCTTCTGGCGCTGAACCCGGCGACGCGGGAAAGGACTGCCCGGTAGTGTAGTTCTCGCCGAGCTTGACGCCGTTGATAAAAACCGCGCCGTTGCGAAGGTCAACTGTTTCGCCAGGGAGACCAATGACGCGCTTCACGAAATCGGGTTGATCGGGCGCGAAAGGCGGCTTGAAGATGACGATTTGCTGCCGCTTGGGATTGCGCCACAGCGAGACGTGGAGGCTGGTGAAAGGAACGCCGGCGTCGTAGCCGATGCGGCTCATGATCAGGTGATCGCCGATGAGCAGCGTGTTCTGCATGGACCCGGAGGGAATGACGCGAGCTTGCCCGATCGTGCCGTTGATCAGCAGGAAGACCAGCGCCACCCAGAACCACGCGATGATCTCGCGGCGGATCTTCTGTTCCATGGACAAGTTTTCTTCCTTCTTTTGCTTGGCGCTTTTATCCGTCATGTCTCACCGAGGCCGGCGAAGCTCCTTAGAATAACCGAAACAGTCTGCGCCAGCGAACCTCGCTTGGATGAAGTAGCGCGTTTGCGTAGGCGGAGATCCGGTCGCCGATGCCACCGGATTCCCACTGCCCGGCTGGCGAATCGATCGACATATAGATCATGACGGGAGTGCCGATGATGTGGTCGCGAGGTACACAACCGACAAACCGGCTATCCAGAGAATTGCCGCGATTGTCGCCCATGACGAAGAAACAGTCCGGAGGAACAGTGTACGGGAAAATGTTTTTCTTGCCCTCGAAAGCACCGCGGAAAAGGAGTGGCTCGCCGGGTTCGGTGGAGCCGATGGCGTAGTCTTCCTGCAGGCGGACGCCGTTAATCCAAACACTGCCGTCGTGGACGTCCACGGTCTCGCCGGGAAGCCCGATGACGCGCTTGATGACGTCCGAAGTTTCGCCGGGAATGACGGGTCGGAAAATGACAATCTGTAGGCGCTTCGGATTGCGCCACAGAGAATGATGGACGTCGGTGAAGGGAACGCCGGCGTCGTAACCGATGCGGCTCATGATCAGGTGATCGCCGATGAGCAGCGTATTCTGCATGGAGCCGGACGGGATGACACGAGCCTGACCGATGGTGCCGTTGATCAGCAGGAAAACGAGCGCCACCCAGAACCATGCGATAAGTTCTCGCCGAATTTTCGTGCCAACGGGCACGTTCGCTTCCTCTTGCTTCTTGTTTGGGCTAGATTTCACGTTCCACCATCACAGTTTTCTCGACAGGCGTTTCTAATTCCGAATGGCCGTCAATGCTCTCGGGAAATTTTCCACTGACGCTGCCCTCCCGGACTTCGAGCTGGACGAGATCCGTGGGATACACGCCGGTATAGCAAGACGTGCAGAACTTGCCCTCGGTATCGCTTACTGAGAGACGAAGAGCTGGAAGCGAAACGTAACCGAGTGAATCAGCGCCGAGAAATTTGCGGATCTCTTCCGGCGAATTCGAGGATGCGATCAACTCTTCTTTTGTCGGCGTATCCACGCCGTAGTAACACGGAGAAATCGTGGGCGGACAGCTGATGCGCACGTGAACCTCCTTCGCGCCTGCTTCGCGTACCATGCGGACGATTTTGCGGCTGGTGGTGCCGCGAACGATGGAATCGTCAACGAGGATCACGCGTTTGCCTTCGATCAGTCCGCGAATCGGGTTGAGCTTGAGCCTCACGCCAAAATTGCGAATGGCTTGCGAAGGCTCGATAAAAGTCCGGCCGATGTAGTGATTGCGGATGAGGCCCATGCGAAACGGAATGCCGGATTCCAGCGCGTAGCCGACGGCGGCAGGAACGCCGGAATCGGGAACGGGAACGACGATGTCGGCGTCAACGGGATGTTCCTTGGCGAGGGCGCGGCCGAGCGCTTCGCGGCTTTCGTTGACGGACCGGCCGAAGATGATGCTGTCCGGGCGCGCAAAATAAACATGCTCGAAGATGCACTGTTGCAGCGGTTTTTTCGGAGCAAAGTGAATCGATTCGATGCCAGAGCGCGAGATGCGGACCATTTCGCCAGGTTCGATTTCGCGGATGTACTGCGCGTTGAGGAGATCGAACGCGCAGGTTTCGGAAGCGACGAGCCAGGCGTCGCCGACTTTGCCGAGATTGAGCGGTCGAAATCCGCGCGGATCGCGCACGGCGTAAAGCTCATCTTGCGTGAGCATCACGAGCGAGTACGCGCCCTCAACTTGATTCAGTGCGTCGCCAAGCGCGCCTGAAAGATTGCGCGCTTGCGAACGCGCGATAAGGTGAACGATGACTTCGGTGTCACTGTTGGTCTGAAAAATGGAGCCACGATGCTCGAGCTTGCGGCGCCACTCGGCGGCGTTGGTCAGGTTGCCGTTGTGGCCGAGCGCGACTTTGCCCTTGTTGCAATCCACCATGATGGGCTGTGCGTTCAGCAGCGCTTTGTCGCCGGCCGTGGAGTAGCGCGTGTGGCCGATAGCCAGATTGCCGGGCAGCTTCGCGAGTACACTGGGCTGGAAAATTTCTTCGACTTCACCCATGGCGCGGTGGACGTGGAGTTCGCCGCCGTCGCTCGAGACGATGCCCGCGGATTCCTGCCCGCGATGCTGCAGCGCGTAAAGTCCGAGATATGCGAGGTTGGCGGCTTCGGGATGACCGAACACTCCGACGACGCCACATTCGTCGTGGAAATGATCGTCAGCGAAAGCGAGTTTCTGCGTCATCTTGAAGTCAGTGTGCGTTCGAGAGAATTGGCCCAGGCGTCGCGCAGCGAGTCAACTGGTGAGTCGATCACTGCGTGCCCCTTGTCTTGGATGCGGAGCGCACCATCGGCGGTCACCTTGCCAATTTCGCTCGCCGCAACACCATATTGTCTCGCAGTTGCAAGGACCGCGGCAAGGGTAAGGGGCATCTTGCTCACTAAAAGTCCCATGCCCGATCGACATTTATACTTTGCTCGAGACCCCGCTCCCACGCATTTCGCAGCACGGAAATGCCGTGAGCAATAAATACTTTGCCTCGCAGTTCGATGCGGAAGTTGGCTTCTTGTGTCACTCTGCCAACCTCCAGAGCAGCTACACCAAATCGTTTGGCAGTCTCTAAGACCATGGCCAAATTGCTTGGGGTCACAGAAACGATGCAACGCGCTCCATCTTCCCCAAAGAGCACATGTTCGGCGGGAAGGGTATCCTGCAGTACGATCCGAGCGCCAAGTCCAGCCGCCGCAAAGCAAGACTCGGCGAGCGCGACAGCGATGCCGCCATCGGAAAGATCGTGGGCAGACTCCACTGAACCGCCAAGAGCGAGCGCCGAAAGACAGTCAACGAGGCGTTTCTCAGCCAATAGCTCAATCGGCGGAGGAGTCCCAGCTAATCGCTTGCTAAGCATCTTTGCATATTCACTCGATGAGAATTGCTGTCGCAGTTCGTCGGTCGAATAGTGCGATTTTGAAATCGTCGAACCATTCAGAAGAACAATGACGTCGCCATCGTTGCGAAAGGCAAGCTTGAGGACTCGGGAAGCGTCATCAAGAATTCCCAATACACCGATGACCGGCGTCGGATAGATCGATTTGCCGAGAGTCTCGTTGTAAAAGCTGACGTTGCCTCCAGTGATGGGCACGCCAAGCGTAATGCAAGCCTCAGTAATGCCGTCGATCGCTTCGCTAAATTGCCACATCACTTCCGGTTTTTCCGGACTGCCAAAATTGAGGCAGTTGGTGGCGGCGATGGGCCGCGCGCCGGACGCGGCGACGTTGCGCGCGGCTTCAGCGACGGCATGCATCGCGCCGACGCGCGGATTGAGCTGACACCAGCGGCCATTACCATCGGTAGAAAGCGCGAGGGCGCGCATTACACCGTTCTTCTCAGACTCCTTAATGCGCACGACGGCTGCATCACTGACACCAGGGCCGGCGAGCGTATTCGTGCGAACCATAGTGTCGTACTGCTCGGTGATCCAACGTTTGGACGCGATGCCCGGCGATCTCAGCAAATTGATAAAGGCACCTGTCAGTTCTGCAGCATCTCCTGCAAACGGAACCCAATCTTTTTCGGATTCGACGCGCGGCGCCGGTGCGGCAAGCGGTCGATTGTAGACCGGCCCTTCTTCCGCAAGCGGATGCGCTGGAATTTCCGCCGTCATGATTCCGTGATTTTTTATGACGGCGAGGCCGCCTTCCGTCACCGTTCCAACAACAACAGCATCGAGCCCCCACTTCTTGAAAACATCCAGCACTTCGCTCTCGCGCCCTTTTTCCGCCACCAGCAGCATGCGCTCCTGCGATTCGCTGAGCATGATCTCGTACGGCGTCATGCCGGTCTCGCGCTGCGGCACTTTCGCGAGATCGATTTCAATCCCCGTGCCTCCACGCGAAGCCATTTCCATTGTCGAACACGTCAGCCCTGCGGCGCCCATGTCCTGAATGGCAACAACCGCGCCCGTCTGCATCGCCTCGATGCACGCTTCCAGTAAAAGTTTTTCGACAAACGGATCGCCCACCTGCACGTTCGGACGTTTTTGCTGCGACTCCTCTGTAAACTCCGCCGAAGCCAACAACGACGCGCCATGAATCCCGTCGCGCCCGGTTTTCGCGCCGACGTAGATGACGGGATTGCCGATACCTTTGGCTTTGGCGAGAAAGATTTCTTCTTTGCGCGCGATGCCCAGCGCGAGTGCGTTTACCAGAGGGTTTTGCGAATAACACGGTTCGAAGCACACCTCGCCGCCAATCGTCGGCACCCCGAAGCAGTTTCCGTAATGTGCGACGCCGCGAATGACGCCGTCGAGAATGCGCCGATTTTTCGCCGCCTCTTCCTCGCTCGTGCCCTTGCCCGCTTTGATTTCGCCGAAGCGCAGCGAATCCAGCACGGCGATCGGCCGCGCACCCATCGTGAAAATATCGCGGAGAATTCCACCAACACCCGTCGTCGCGCCCTGAAAGGGCTCGACGTAGCTTGGATGATTATGTGATTCAATTTTGAACGCCGCGACGAGTCCATCGCCGATGTCCACCACGCCCGCGTTTTCACCCGGGCCCTGCACGACCAGTTTGCCGCGCGTAGGCAGACGTTTGAGATGCACTTTGCTGGATTTATAGGAGCAGTGTTCGCTCCACATCACCGAAAAAATTCCCAGTTCCGTGATGTTCGGATCGCGCCCAAGAATTTTCTGAATGCGCGCGTACTCTTCGCGCGTCACGCCGTGTTCCGCCGCGATTTCCGGTGTCACTTTTATTTCTATGCTGGCGGTGGCCATGTCTCAGGCCGTGGCCTTTGCGGCGCCCGCAAGCGCTTCGATCATGGACTTGAAAATGACGAGGCCGTCCGCGGAGTCGAGCGCACATTCCACGGCGCGCTCGGGATGCGGCATTAGTCCGGCGACGTTGCGTCCGCGATTGCAGATCCCCGCGATGTTGTGCATCGAACCGTTCGGATTCCCCGCACCGTCGTCCGTGCCTTCCGCATTCGTGTATCGGAAAATAATCTGCTGATTTTTCTCCAGTTCAGCAAACGTAGCTTCGTCGCAGGTGTAGTTGCCGTCGTTGTGCGCGATCGGAATCCTCAGAATTTGCCCAGCCTTCGCGGCGTTGGTGAATGGCGTATCGGTTTGCTCCACGCGAATGTGCACGTGCCGGCAAATATACCGCAGCCCGCTGTTCCGCATCATCGCGCCGGGCAACAGCCCCGCTTCGAGAAGAATCTGAAAGCCATTACAGATGCCGAGCACCATGCCGCCGCTCTTTGCAAATTTCTCGACGGACTTCATCACCGGAGAAAAGCGCGCGATGGCTCCCGTGCGCAGATAATCGCCGTAGGCGAACCCACCCGGCAAAATAATCGCGTCGCAATTGGCAAGATCTTCGGATTGATGCCAGATGAATTCGACAGGTTTCTGCAGCACATTCCCGATGGCGTAAAACGCGTCGTGGTCGCAATTGGACCCGGGAAATACGACGACTCCGAATTTCATTGCGCGTTGGCTCCGTGTGGCATTCGGGGAACCTCTATTTTAGCACAGCCGAAGTCCACGCGAGCAGAAGCGAGATAGAAACAACAGGCTATCTTCCAGAGATCCAGTAGAGAACAAATAAGAAACCAAAGAGAATCAGAATCCCGAGAATTGCAAAGGCAATCATCACGAGCTCTCTCTTCAGCAATTCAGCGCGAGTTAAGTTCTCCTGCTGTCTCTTCTGACGAAAATATTTCAGCCAGCCAAAGAGCTCAAAAAGTGCCAAGGGTCAATTCCTTCGAGTCGAAGCCTGAGCACCTACACGGAGCGGCCAGGCAGGGTCGGAGTTGTAGATGATGTGGACGGCGCGGAAGGATGAGCTTGAATGGCGCCATCAAGTCCAAGAATATTCACCAGGCTGGAGTTGGACGGCACGATGTATTTTGTGTTTTGCGCCAGCGTGTTGTTGAGAACTTCGAGCCGCCTCATCATTTCGGCGCGCTCCTTGAAATACGTTTCGGCAGCGTTAGAGACGAGCTTGATGGCTTCCGCCTCCGCGTTGGCACGCGTGATGCGCGCCTGCGCATCTCCCTCGGCCTTCAAAATCTCCGACTGCTTCTTGCCTTCCGCCTGCAAAATCTGGCTCTGCTTGATGCCCTCGGCTTCCAGCACCGCAGCGCGCTTCTCGCGTTCCGCTTTCATCTGCCGAGACATCGCATCCGTAATATCCCGCGGCGGCTCGATCTTCTGCACCTCCACGCGAGTCACCTTCACGCCCCATCCATTCGTAGCCTCATCGAGAACTTGCCGCAAATTCGTATTGATCATGTCGCGCGCCACGAGCGTCTCGTCCAGCGTGCGATCGCCAATCAAATTGCGCAAATTCGTCTGCGCCAGCGTCGTGCAAGCATACCCAAAATCCTGCACCTCATATTGCGACTTCACCGGATCGATCACCTTGTAATACACCACCGCGTCCACTTCCACCGTCACGTTATCCTTCGTAATCAGTTTCTGCGGTGGCACGGTGATCACCTGCTCCCGCATGTCCACGCGCACGATGTCGTCCACAAACGGCATAATGAACGTCAGCCCCGACGGCGCCATCCCGTGATACTTGCCCATTCGCGTGATCAATCCCTTTTCATACTGCTTCACGGTGCGCGCTCCCTTGGCCAGCGCTACCAATCCCAAAACCAAAATCGCAAACAGCGCGATCATCACCAGGCCGCCGATAGCATCCATAGCTGCTTACCTCACTTTTAGTGTTACGCCTTCCACCGATTCCACTCGTATCGTTGCGCCCACGTCGCGGGCCGAATTCTCCGCGCCGGCCAATTCTGCGCGCCAGATTTCCGTGCCCACCTTCACCATGCCGGCCTCCGCTGCCCCAATTTTCTGCGTGACGACCCCGGTCTTCCCCACGACCGCATCCACATTCGAAGGGTGATCCTTGACCGTCAGTTTCACCCGCAGCCAGCGGCGAAAAATCGCCAGATAAACAAAGGAAAGCAGTCCGCCGGATAACAAACCAATTTTTGCGGAACCGCTCAACAGCCCGATCGCTCCGCCAATCGCCAGCGAGCCGCCGACCAGCGCAAGGTCGAAACCCGTCAGGGCGCCGAGAGCCACCTCGATGATCACGCACACGATGCCAACGATAACGAGCAGCCAATTAACCCAATTGCCCACGGGGAAGACTCCTTCGACTCACTTTACCCGGACGATAGCATTCGCTTTCAATGGATTCAATCCTTCTGGCGGATTGGCGTAGCGGGATGTTGCGTTAAGTACACGAGGAAGAACGACACTTTTCAGGCCCAGTAGAAGCGGTTATTTGCGCTTTTTCGCTTTTTTACGGGGCTTGGGTTTGCTGGCGTTTTTGGCCGGCTTTTCCGCGGCAGCCGCAAGTTCGCGGCGCTTCTTGGAGGCCCACCGCGGCTTGGTAACTTGGCGGCCGCGCGCGATTCCCAACGCATCAGCCGGAACATTTTCGGTAATCGTCGAGCCTGCTGCGACGTAAGCCCCATCGCCGATTCGAACCGGCGCAACCAGGACCGAGTCGCTCCCGATGAACACGCCCTTGCCGATCGTGGTCGGATGTTTGTGGAAGCCGTCGTAGTTGCACGTGATCGTCCCCGCGCCAATGTTGCTCTTCGGCCCGACCCTGGCATCGCCGAGATACGTGAGATGTGGAACTTTAGCGCCTTCGCCAATAAAGGCCTTCTTCGTCTCCACGAAATTGCCGATCCGCGCGCCGCTCTTCAAGTGCGTCCCAATGCGCAGCCGCGCAAACGGTCCAATCGTCACCTTATCTTCCAGGTGGCTTTCCGCCACCACGCAATGCGGCTCCACGGTGACTTCGTCTCCCAGGACCGCATCGATAAGTATGCTTCCGGCTTTGATCGTGCACCGCGCTCCGATTTTGGTTTTTCCCAGCAGTTGCACGGCGGCCTCGATCACTGTGTCTTCGCCCACGGCCACTTCCGGATCGATCAGCACCGTCTCCGGCAGCTGAATCGTCACGCCCGCTTCCATCAGCGCATTGCGCTTCCACTCGCGGAAAACACGGTCAACCTCGGAAAGATCAGCCCGCGTGTTGCAGCCCAGCACTTCACGGGGGTCAGCGGCAATCTGCGCCAGCACCGTCTCGCCTTTGGTATTCATCACCGAAATCGCGTCCGTCAGATAAATCTCGCGGTGCTTGTTGTTGGGCTTCACTTGCGCCAGAGCCGGCCATAACTTTTCAAGCGTGAAGCAATAAATCGCCGAATTGATTTCATTGATTTCGCGCTGCTCCGCCGTGAGCTGTGATTCTTCCACGATCGCAGCCACCGCGGATTCGGACTTGCGAAGAATCCGCCCGTATCCGGAAGGATCGGCGAGCACGGCCGTTAGAATCGTGGCGGCCGCGTTGCCATCGCGGTGCGTGGAAAGCAGCAATTTGAGCGTTTCCGTTCGAATAAGCGGAGCATCTCCAGGAAGAACGATGGCGAATTTCGCCCGCCCCATGGCGCGCTTCGCGACGAGCACCGCGTGACCCGTGCCGTGCTGCGGATGCTGGAGCACGCTCTCGGCCCCTTGTGGCTCGACCACGGCGGCAACTTGTTCAGCTTGATGGCCAACCACAACAATCGTCTTCTTCGCTTTCAAAGGCTCGCATGCGCGCACGACTTGTTCCACCAGCGTGCGGCCACCCGCGCGATGCAAAACTTTTGCGAGACTCGATTTTAGCCGCGTTCCCTTGCCGGCCGCTAGGATGAGGATCACAACGTCGCTGTTTGCCATCGTGCCAGTATTTTCCCCTGTGGCCCTCGCTTTGACAACGATACCCGAACCTCGTTAAAGGCTGTTGTGCTCTGGATTACAACTAGGAACCCGGGCTGACGTTGCCCGGCCCTAGTCCGTGGCGGGAACTGGAAATGCAGTCAGATTCGATGGCGCGAACGGTTCGGCGGATTCCACCGTCGTAATCGTCCAGAGTGAGGGGTCGGCCAGCAGGCGGCTGACCAGTTGCGTATGCAAGGCGTGTCCGGCCTTGTGGGCCTCGACGCGAGCCAAAAGCGGCAGGCCGGCAAGCGCCAGATCTCCGATCAAATCTAACGCTTTGTGGCGGCCAAATTCGTCGGGAAAACGCAGCGGACCATTCATCACGCCGTCGTCGGTTAGAACGATAGCGTTGTCCAGCGAACCCCCGCGGATAAGCCCCATGGCCTTGAGCGGTTCGATGTCGCGCTCAAAACAAAAGGTGCGGGCGCGCGCCAGAAGGTGGCGAAAAGTCTGTGGATTGACCACCATTTCCACTTCTTGCTGGCCAACCAGCGGATGTGGAAAGTCCACATAGCAGCGCACGCGGAACTCCTCGGCAGGATAAATGCCGATGCGGCGGTCCCCTTCCACTACCTCCACGGGCTTCAGCACCTTCAGGAACCGCTTCCGCCGCCGCTGCCGGCGCACGCCGCACTGCTCCAGCATTTGCATAAACGGTTCAGCCGAGCCATCCAGAATCGGCACTTCGATGGAGTCTATGTCTATGAAAATATTATCGATACCGCAGGAGTAGATGGCCGCGAGCAAATGCTCGGTGGTAGACAGCAAAACGCCCTGTTTCATTAAGCTGGTGGCATAGCTGACCCGGGCGACGTTGTGGCCCTGGGCTTCAATAGGAAAATTGTCCAGATCAACGCGCCGGAAAACAATGCCCGTGTCGGCGGGCGCTGGAACCAGCCGCAGTTGTCCATATACGCCCGTGTGGAGACCCACACCCTCAGTTGCAGCTTCTCTTGCGACAGTAGATTGAAACATGAGTCTTTTCAATGATGCTGCATGTTGCAGTCCAAAGTATCGCCCACTTCCCCCTTATTTTCAATTACTTACATACCTTCACGTATCGCAAAATGCAAGCGTTGTGGTATTTGCGCAACATTTGCACGGGTTTCGTGTCTTTTTGCGAATGCCCCCGCCAAACGATTTCCTGCCGTGCTCTCATCTTTGGAGTCCGCCATGGCGACCCCAGCACGGTGGAGAATCTCTCCGCCCATCTAGTCCTCCCCATTAAGTTTCTATTGACACTCTATAACTGATGTGCTATCATCGCTTCAGTCATAATCGTCGTCCAAGTTCAAATCCATCGACCAGCTTAACTCTTTTAGATGCAACACTTGCAGGCGCTCCTCTAAGTGTTGCATCTAAAGGGTTTAGCTAGACCTTAAGCTGTTCAGAATCAACACTTACAAAAAACCCGGGGGAGGGGGGTCCCCCAATTGGTCCAACCCTCCCCGCCGCGCCTCGGAATTCCGGGCTCTTGTAGAGGGGAAGGCGACGCCGATGTCCCTGTCTCTGACCAAGACCCTGCCCCATCGGCACGCAGGCTTCCTTTTCCTTTCTTACCGCGTCACATCTTGTGGCGGTGCTATAATCTAAAGTAGTAGCTTCGTGAGGATGGGTGAGGCATGAATCGAGCGGCACGCATTGGCATTCTTTGCGCTTCGGTAGCCATCTTTTGTTATGCAGGCATAGGCCATGTTCTCGGCCGCACGCCCGACGACAAGGCGTACAAATCGCTGACCGTCTATAGCGAAGTGCTGCAAAAGATTCAGCAGGACTACGTCGATGAGCCAAACATGCACCTGGTGACCGCCGGCTCGTTGCACGGTCTGCTGGAATCGCTCGATACCCAATCCAGCTATCTGACTCCTCGCGAATACGACGAATACAAGAAGAAGCTCCAGAATGCCGCCACCGGTGAAACCGGACTCACGCTCAGCAAGCGCTTTGGCTATGTGATCGTCATCTCCGTGCTCCCGGATAGCCCTGGTACCCTCGCGGGAATCCGCAGCGGAGACATTTTTGAATCCATTGCGGGTTTTACCACCCGCGATATGTCCATCGGGCAGGCGCTGAATCTCCTCAATGGACAAACGGGAACCGGCGTGAAGGTTGCGGTAATCCGGCGGGGCAAGGCGACGCCCGATGAAGTGGATATCGTCAGGCAAAAGCTCGCGCCCTCGAAAATTATCGTCCAGAAGGCCGACCCCGACATTATCGTTTTGCGCCTACCCTCCCTCGATCCCGGACGGGCCGATGAAATTCGCAATCGCTTGCTGGATGCGGAAAAACAGGGCGCCCACAAAGTGATTTTGGATGTGCGCGAATGCGGCCGCGGTCCAGTTTCGGAAGCGGTCGCCGCGGCGAAACTGTTCGTTTCGTCGGGCACTCTGGCCACGCTTCGTGGACAAACGGTCTCCACCCAGGTTTTCTCTGCCGATGCCGGCAAAGTCGTTTGGAGGGGGCCTATCTCTGTGCTGACCGATGCCACAACGTCGGGAGCGGCGGAAGTTCTGGCCTCGGCGATCCTCGCAAATCATCGCGGAGACGTCGTAGGCGAACGCACCTTTGGCCTGGCCTCGGAGCAGAAGCTGATCACCATGGACGATGGCGCGGCGCTGATTCTTACGGTGGCGAATTATTACAACCCCAGCGGCAAATCCATTCTCGATGAAGGTGTTGTGCCGACCGAGGTTGTGCGCGCTGTTGCCGAGGATGACTCCGACACTGGCGACGAAGAAACCGCCGCTCCCACGCCGGACACGGCGAAAGAGCCGGGCCTTGGCCCGCGTCCTCTGTCGCCCGAAGACCCCATTTACCACAAGGCTCTCGAACTCCTGAAGACGCCCGGAAAAAAGGCCGCTTAGTTTTCAGTGGCCGGTGCGAGCGCTGGAATCCCAAGTAATTCTGTTCGCCGTGCGGACCTGCTTCACAAACTTTTCTTTCTTCCGTTCCTCGCCGCCTTTCTGGCCGCGATTTTTTCTTCCATAGGCTGCGAGAAAAGCGCGCCACCGCGTTTCCCCGCCCAAGAAATTCACTCGATCACACGCGAAATGGAAGCTGCGGCCGGTTCTGCCGCGCCGGCGGGATCCGAAATTCGTGCTGCCCTACAAGCTTCCGACAGCAATCCAGAAGCCACCGATCAACTCGATATCACGATCTTTTCCACGGGGGCGCCTGGCGCGGACCGCTTGGCAGTTGCAGACATTCAGCACGCTTTGGGCAGCGTGGCCATCCGCCACGCTCTCGCCGAAGAGCCCTCCGAAAGCCGCGACGGTGTTCTGTTTTTTTATCTCCGGGCGGGCGTCCCCACGCACGCCATCCACATCCATATCGCTTCAAAAAACCGCCAGGCCATGCTCCATCCCGCGCCCTCTTCGAGCGGCCCCCGGCTGGCCATTATTCTCGACGATTTAGGCAGTGACCGCGCCGCCGCCGAGAGCATCTTCGCCTTGCCGTACCCGCTGACAATTTCCGTTTTACCGAACCACGAGCACTCGGTAGACATCGCGGAAGAGGCTCACCGGCGCGGCTACGAAGTCATGCTTCATCTGCCGATGGAGTCCGTCGGCAAAGAGCAGCCTGAAGCGCGGGAATTGCGGCCCGGAATGAGTTACGTCGAGGTTTCCCTGCTGGTCAATCGGTTTTTGACGGAGCTGCCCCACGTCGTTGGTGTAAACAATCACCAGGGCTCGGAAGCCACCGCGGACATCGCGCTCATGGCCAAGCTCATGCCCGTGATCGGCGGGCACAAATTGTTTTATGTCGACAGCCGCACCACTGCGGCCACCGTTGCGTTTGATACGGCGCAGCGCGACGGCGTGCCATCGGCTTTTCGAAATGTGCCGTTTCTCGACGACGTTGCGGAAGTCGCCGCCGTCCGCAAACAACTCGAATTGGCGCTCAAGGGAGCTCGCGAAAAGGGCGAAGCGATCGCTATCGGCCATCCGCATCCTGCTACCTTGCAGGCGCTGCGCGAAGTGCTGCCTCGCGCTCAAGAAAACGGAGTCCACCTGGTTTTTGCTTCAGAATTGGTGCACTAGAGAGTCCGGTAAGTTTGCAAGTTCTCAGCCGCCTTCGTCTTTTTGGCCGGGAACATCAAATGAAAAGCGTAGAAAAAAATGGCGAGAAGCAAAAAATCGATAAGACTCGCTTCCGGGCCTACCGAACCACCTGTCAACCAGGCAGGTCCCTGAATGATTGCGTTGGAGAGATGCCCTGGGAAAATCGTGCCGCTATCCGGAACGGAATAGAGAAACGTCTCGCCAAAATCAAAGCTGGCGTGCATCCCCAAAGCGAACCAAAGTGTTCCGGTTCGCCGGACGGTGAAACACCAAAACAGCCCGACGACAAAGACACCGAAAACTCCAATCCAATTTTCGCCGGGGTTCTGGCGATGAACGGCGCCGAAGAGCAGCGAAACCGCAATCGCCGCGGGCCAAAAGCCAATGCCCTCCGCGAGTGTTTGCAGAGCGTAGCCGCGGAATAAGAACTCTTCAAAGAATGCCACCACCATAAAAAAAATCAGGTACAAAAAGGCCCAGCGCGCGATTTCGACCCCGTGCACGGCCAGCGATCCAAAATGATATCCGCCGAACAGTCCAATGCCGCCAACCAGGGCGCTGATTTCGCAAAAGCCAAACAGCCAGCCTAGCCAGAAATCCGTTCGTAGCGCGCCGGCCAGTGGCAGCCCGTACGTTCCGAACTCGCGGTGTTCGATGGCCGACATCACGAAAGCCGCGCCAAAAACCGCCACGAACCCGGTAAATTCCATCAGAAATTGATTGGAAATAGAGAAGGTTCCGCGCTCCGGTTTCCCGAACATCCAGACGATCAGGGAAACGGCAAATTCAATTCCAATCACGAACGCCACAAAAATCAGCAGGCGCCAGCCGGCGCGCAGGCCTTCTTCCTTCAGAAAAATAGTGGACGCAAGATTTCCAGAGGACAAGCGCCGTGGCCCTGCGGAATTATTTGTGGAGGTTTCTTCGCTCATCAATTTCTCGAAGGCGGCAACGCGCCCTCACTTTATCAGACGGGTTTGCCGCAAGCCGGTAAGCACCGTTCTGACGAAGCAGAGTATGTCCCGCGCCCCGCTACGGTTGCAACAGGGCTTGCTTGAACGCAAGAGACGGCTATTCAAGCCACTGCTGCGGGGCATTGTGGAAGAGGAATCAAATTATGCCGGTCATTGGCGAGCTATCGCCCGGCGTCGATCGACGTAGCGCCAAGAATTCGGCGGCTTTTTTTCTCCTGCACAAAAACGACGGCGCGCAGGTTTTCGCGTTTCCAATTCGAGTCTAATTTTGCCGTGAAATCACCGGCGAACGAAAATTCGCCTGCTGTTTTGGCTTCGCCAATTTTGTGAAGCCGTCTTACCACCGCTGCGTGGCGCAAATTTTCACCAGAGTTCTCTCCGCCAGTGACGGAGGACTGGAGACGCGTCTCGGTGATCGCCATCCAGACTTCCGCAGTGTCCCCCGCCGTAGCTCCGCCGAGTTTTCCCACGCGAACGTTAAACTGCTCGGAGCGTTCCGCAGCGGGCGAATTCGCCGTTAGCAAAATCTCCGCCTTGTCGCGGCCGGCCGCCTCTTCGATTTCCTGCTGTGCCTGCCGGCTATTGCTGCCCACGAATTCCGCGTGCCCGTCAACGATCATCTGCGGAGTATAGGGCCCGTTCGTTCGGAACGATGCGGCATACTGCTCCTGCCGGTAGGTCATTTCCACCGACGAGAACGGATCCGACCATCCGCCGTTGTTCCAGTAATCGACGTGCTCTTCCAGAGCGATCACCTCCGCCTTCCCGATGGGCTGTTGCTCTTCGAGTTTCTTGAGCAGCGCGTCGGCGGGCGGGCAACTGGAGCAGCCCTCGGAAGTGAAAAGTTCCACAATCACCGGGGCCCGGCCGGTTTGGGGAGCCGCTACGGCTTCTCGAGAAGCGCCGCCCTTGGCTATACCCAGCCCCAGGAGAGAAGTCAAAACGAGAAGCGAGACCGCAAAGAAATGTTTCATAGTGGCTATTCCTCTCGACCTCTCGTTCGAGTCCTCTAGCCGCGAAGAGTTACAGACTGGAAGGCAAAAAGCTATACACAGGCGATTAACCGCCATGCTATCCTTTGACGGTTAGCGCCGTGATCCTTTGTGCGACACTAAGACGCTGTATCGCAAAGAGTTAACCGGTGAACAACCGTATAAATCCACCTCGCCTGCTCGGAAGCCGGCTCGCCGTCGATTTTGCAAACGCTTCCGGAAGTGACGCCATGAGCTGGGCGGAACTCGTCGGCTTTCTAGAGGCCGTGCGCATTATCTCGGCGGAGCGCGCCGCGCGCCTCCTTAAACTCCCCGATGCTGACCTCTCCACCGCCGATTCCTTGCTGCACAAATCCAGACAACTCCGTGAGGCGCTACGGACCATTTTCGGCGCCATGGCCCGGCGCGAGAAACTCTCCCGCGAATGGATGGGGCCCATCAACGAAGTGCTTCGCATCACCGAGGGGCACGATGAGCTTGTAAGTCGAGAGGGCCGGTGGCAAATCGAATTTGTCGCTCGCGAAGGCGGCCTGGACTGGTTGCTCGCCGCTATCGCCCGATCGGCTGCCGAAATTGTCGCCGAAGGACCGAACGCGCGCGTGAGGCTGTGTGCGAACCCTCTTTGCGGATTGCTTTTCTACGACAATTCGCGGACGCACCGGCGACGCTGGTGTTCCATGTCCGTGTGCGGGAACCGCAGCAAGGTCGCTGCGTTCGCAAAGAAGCATCCACTCGGCAGCCGCGAAGAATAGCTCCCTTCCGAATCGCCCCCAGGGAGAAAGGCCGAGCGCTGAAGCAGAGGCTCAACCGCGACGCCGAACTCATTTGACGTACTTTGGCGATCGACCTTTCGACCAGGGATCATAACTGTGCGCAAACACCAGCCGCTCGGCTAGGGGAGGATGGGAATACAGCCAAAAGGTAATAAATGAGGGGGGGTTGGGGTCGGAAAGATCCAGCTCTCCGATTTTCTGAAATGCATGCGCAGCGACTTGCGCCGAATTGGGCACGACTCCGTGGATCACTTCCAGGCCATACACATCGGCAGCGTGCTCTTGCATCCGGCTGACACTATTGATTACCGGCGACGCAAAAAACATCAAGCATTGCAGCAGAAGCAGCAGCACCGCCAGTGAGGCCCAATCTTCGGGCCCATAAATCTTCCAATCGGCTCCCCAGCGCTCCAGCGACCAATGAAGCCCGCGAAACATCAAGTAAAGCGCCAGCAAAACTCCCAGCGCGGAATAAAAGAAACCCTTTCGCACGTGGCCGAGAACGTAGTGCCCGAGTTCGTGGCCCACGACGAACAAAGTTTCGTCGGTGGTCATCTTTTGAATCGTGGTGTCCCACACCACCACGCGCTTGGAGGCACCCAGCCCAGTCACATAGGCGTTGATCTGGTTTGTTTTTTGACTTGCTTCCATGAGAATGACGCGCTCCTGCGGAATGGGAACGCCGGCGCGCGCCGTCAGCAGTTCAATCGCATTTACCAGGTCGGGATGCTTTGCACTCAGCGGCTCGAATTTATTGAAGAGCGGATCGATGACCAGCGGCGTGATGAAAATCAACCCGAGCAGGATCGGCAGCGCGGCAAACCAAAAATAGAGCCACCAGCGCCGCGGGCTGCGCCGCATAACAGAAAACAGAATCAGCGCGAGAACGATAGCGAAGGCGGTCGTCAGCACTTCAGACTTTGTCCAATCCCATAGCCACGATCCCCAGCCCTGAATGGATTGTTCGTAACGCAGGGACAGCGAGTGCCAATACATGCCGATCGGAAGATCGCACAGATCAAGAATCGCCAGCAGCAGGGGCACGAAGATCAGGCACTGCAGCCAGCGCTTGTCGCTGGCGGTCTCGGCAAAATCGCGAAGTTTCGCGGCCACGCCAAGCCGTAAAACCAAAAACAGCACCAGCAAACCAAGAATTACGGAAACAAAGTACAGCGTATATCCCGCCCGGGAATAGGCGACGGCCTTCTCATAGCGTTCGTGAGACAGGGTGTACTGCTCGGTCTGTGCTTGTTCCGCTGCGGCCGAACCGGAGACGACAGGCTGCGACGACACCGGCGCCGCGGCGGGAGTCTGTACAGCAAGTAAGGCCGAACTCGCAGTAGTAAACGCGGCGCCCGACAAAACCAAAACCAAAACGAAACGGCATGTGAAGACACACCGCCTCATAAGACCTCCTCGCGATTTCATGAGACCTGCCGTCCGGGCGGGGACGACCAGCGCCGCACGCGCCGCGAGTATGCGATACGACAGCCCATTTTCGCAATCGTTCATCCCTGGTATGAGATGGCTGCGGATGCTCCGGCGTTTCTCTCCGCCGAGAAAAATCGGCGCGGCTATGGCGCCGCCGAGGCGCGATGAAAAGTTTTCAATGAGTAGTTGCGCGCGTCCCCCGTCGTAGCCAGCCCGATGTGCACGATCGAAATCCAGCGTTCCAGCGAGTGATGGCCGTAGCGATGAAAAAGATAAGAAGCGCCGATGGATAATCCCGTGCCGGCCGCTTCAATCGCGGCGAACGCCGCATGATTGTCGACGGCATCGTTGGTGATCAGGACTTCCTGCCGCCCGCGTCTCCGCAAGTTCAGCGTGGAAAAATAGTCCAGCGTCCGCGCCGCTGCTACACCCGCAAACAGCCAGTCATTTTCCTTGTCCCAAAAACGATGCGCATATTTCGGCGCGGCCTCAAGCGGTTTCGCGGGCGGGGAAGCCGGGGAATTGGCGGGAGGCTCCGCTTTTGGGGTGGGGGTTTCCTGACCACGGGCGGAGGCCACCCAGCATGTCATTAGAATCAGCAAAAATAGTCTAAGTTTCAAAGCCGGAGCCGCCATCCGAAAGCGGAAATGTGCTTCTTCTCTTTACAAGACAGTATAATGACACAACTTGCCGGGCCGATTCTGCAGACGGAGGAGCTTCTCTTTGACGCATTTCCGATTTCTTTTTTCCGCGGTCATCCTGGCGGCGGGACTGCTGGCGATCGATTCGAACGGCGCGAATTTCGCGGACTCCTCTTCCAGCGAGCCGACTCGTACTTTTGAGTTCACCTATCAGGTCCACGTCCCCGCAAACGCCGGAATTGTGACCTCCGCGCGCCTCTGGATTCCGCTTCCGCAGGCCGACAGCTATCAGGAAATTACCCAGTTGCATATCGATAGCCCGGTGGCCTACTCGCAAGGACACGACCCTGAGTATGACAACACCTTCGCCATGTTTATTCCAACCGCGCGGCAAATCGTCGCGGGCTTTGACGTGGCGATGCATTTCACCGCGACCCGGCGCGAGCACAAATCTATCGTCGGTGGCTCAACACCCGGCACGGAGTCCGCGAACATTCCTCCCGTCGATGCCAAACTTTTGCAGCGTTACCTGCAGCCTGACAAATTGGTTCCGTTGAACGGCGAGATCGCCGAACTTGCCAAAGCACACACCGCGGGCGATACGACGCAACTCCAAAAAGCGCGGCACATCTACGATTACGTGGTGGCCAACATGCGCTACGACAAGTCCGGCGAAGGCTGGGGGCGCGGCGACGCCGTCTGGGCCTGCGCTTCAAAACGCGGCAACTGCACCGATTTTCATTCGCTGCTCATCGGCATGATGCGCGCCTCCGGCATTCCCGCGCGCTTCGAGATCGGTTTCCCGCTTGCCGAAGGCAAAACCCAGGGCGACATCCCCGGCTATCACTGCTGGGCGGAATTTTATCTCGATGGCGCGGGCTGGATTCCCGTTGATGCTTCCGAGGCCCGGAACAATCCCGCGAAGCGCGACTATTTTTTTGGAGCGCAAGATGACAACCGCGTGTTCTTCACTTATGGCCGCGATATCCGTCTTTCGCCCGAGCAGAAGGGCGAACCGCTGAACTACTTCATCTATCCTTACCTGGAAGTGAATGGACTGTCCTCAACGAATCTGCAGACGCACTTTTCCTTCCGCGATGTGAGCATGCAGCGGCAAACTTCGGCTCGCTAGGCAATCTGGACTCTGCGTTCTCCATCCGCGGCGCAACCTCGCCCGCTTTCGCCGGGCGCATTTCCATCCAGCGTTGCTCGATTCGCTCTCAACCGCTGTACGGGGATTGCCCTGTCAGGCCTGCAAGGAGTATGTTGAAGATTCACCCAGCTTGGAAACCGTCGAGGTAAAGTTTATGTTGCGCAAACCTTCATCGCGCTTGATGCTGACATTCCTTTTGGCGGCTTTCGCTTTGCCACTTGCGCCGCTCGCGCGGTCGCAAGACGCGCAAACGCAATCGGTGGCCGACGCCGCACGCCGCGCCAAGGAGCAGAAAAAGAACGCCGCAAAACCGGTGAAAATTGTCACCGAAGATGATCTGCCGGCCAGGCCTCCGGACACTTCCGATGCCACGCCAACCGCCGCC
>Ga0210407_10000698_pt1 | contig 36095 bp, 29 predicted proteins | sample IncBWC27MmetaG_FD_150860 | JGI IMG/M metagenome (GOLD analysis project Ga0210407, IMG submission 150860) | Forest soil microbial communities from Barre Woods Harvard Forest LTER site, Petersham, Massachusetts, United States - Inc-BW-C-27-M | ecosystem: Environmental > Terrestrial > Soil >...
CCGGGAGCAATCGTGGGGTAGTAGACGGAAGATCCGCACTGCACGGGATAGCTGTACTGGGTAAAGTCGGTGCCGGGGAGCGAAACGGCGATGTTGTTCAGGGGGATGTTGCCCGTATTCGTTAGCGTGATGGTCTGATAGGCCGGGCTGGTAGTGCCCTGCGGCAGATCCAAATAAACGAGCTTCGACGGATTCACACTAGCCGTGGTTATGCTGGTCAGTCCGTTCCCAGACAGGGGTACCATGTGGGGGCTGGTGCTGGAGCTGTCGGTGATGGTGATCGTAGCGGTGCGCAGGCCCGTGCCCATAGGCGTGAAGTAGACGTAGATGGGGCACGTTCCACCGGGAGCAATCGTAGGGTAGTAGACGGAAGATCCGCACTGCACAGGGTAGTTGTACTGGGTAAAGTCGGTGCCGGGGAGCGAAACGGTGATGTTGTTCAGGGGGATGTTGCCGGTATTCGTTAGCGTAATAGTCTGATAGGTCGCGCTGGAGGTGCCTGCCGGCAGGTCTGCAAACACAAGTCCCGAGGGGTCCAAGGTTACGGTGCTCGCAGAGGCAAGTCCAAAGCCGTCAAGGCTTGCGGCTTGCGGACTGCCAGACTGATCGTCCGTAATGGAAATTGTTCCGGTGCGGTTTCCTGCCGAAGTGGGCGTGAACGTGATGTTGTAGTAGCAGTTGAATGGGCCGCCGAAGGGCACGCCCATCGTGATGGCGCAGCTAACCGGGGTAAGAGCGTAGTCTCCAGTTCCTGTGATGCTAGTCACGGTGAAGGGTCCGGGACCATTAAACTGCACAAGGATCTGCTGTGCACTGCTCGTCATGCCAGTCGGCGTGGGAGTAAAGGCCAAAGCGTTGGGAGTGAAAGTAATGGTGGGCAGGGAGGTGACCCCCGTGCCCGTCAAGCTAACGGACTGAGGGCTGGTGCTCGCCGAGCTGGGCATGGACAAAGACCCAGTACGCGTGCCGATGGCGCTCGGAGTAAAGGAAAGAGTCATCGGGCAACTCGCGCCGGGTGCGATGATCGAACCGGTGCCGCCGCAACTGTTGCTCTGAACTGCAAAGTCCCCGCTACCTGAAGGAGTCGCCGAGAGAGTTACGTTTTCAGATCCCGTATTCGAGACGTAGATCGTTTGGGTGGCGAGGGTAGTGGTGACCACGCTGCCAAAGTCCACCGATGAAGGCGTGAATAGCAAGGTCTGCGTGGCCGCAACACCATTCCCGCTGAGGGGGATATTGTGCGGGCTACCGCCATCCGAACTCGTGACGGTTAGAGTTCCAGTTCGCGTTCCTGCTGCGGTGGGAGTAAACGTCACATAGATAGAACAGGTTTGCGTTGGCGCCAGATTCGCGCCGGAGCAAGCATCCGAAGAGGTTGCAAAATCACCCGAGATGGTGTCGCTCGTGACGGCAACATTGACGTCGCCAGTGTTGGTAAACGTGACGGGGTAAGGATTTTGAGTTGTGGTGCCCTCGGGTTCAGGGCCGAAAACTAATCCGGCCACGGACGGCACGAATTCACTATTCACGGCCACGCCGGTGCCGGTAAGAGGCACCACGACGGCAGTCCCGAGGGCCAGACTCGTTAGCGTGAGCGTTCCGTTTCGCGTTCCGCTTGCCTGAGGATCAAACGTTACTTCCGTGAGGCAATAGCTTCCCACCGCAATGGTTATTCCTGTGCACCCGTCGTAGGCGAGAGCAAAATCACCTGTCGCGGCCGCCGTCGAAACCAATACCGGAAGGTCCCCATTGTTGTAGAAATATACATATTGAATCCCCGAAGTGGTCATTGTTACTTGCGGGCCATAGGTGATCGAGGCCGGGTTGGGAACCACCGCCGAAACCGGGTCCAATCCCGTACCAGAAAGGTTGATGACCGTCGGGCTGCCGGGTGCCGTGCTAGTCAGGGTCACGCTGCCCGCACGCGCCCCGCTTTGCGTCGGTGTGAACGTGATGCTCAGGTAGCAAACGGCACCAACCTGGAGGGTCGCACCCGTGCATCCGTCGGAAGATACTGCAAAGTCTCCCGACGGAACTACGCTGGTCACCTTGACGGGCACATTGCCAGTATTTGTGAAGTACATTTGTTGCGCCGCGCTGGCGGTGTTGGCTACCTGAGGATCGAACACCAGGTTTGTCGTGGTGGGTTCAAGACCCGCGGCGACGACGGCGCCGGTGCCGGTTACCGACACCGACTGTGGGCTGGTCGAGGCGCTGCTAACGATCGTAATGCTGGCGGAGCGAGTTCCGGAAGCCGCGGGCAAAAAGGTCACGCTGAAGGTGCAATAATTGGGGCCAACCGCCAGGGTCGTGCACGAATTCGCGGTCACGGGAAATTCGGAGGTGCCTTCCAGCCGGTCAATCGTAATGGGTGTCGTCCCGGTGTTGTACAAGAATACCGGTTGTGTCGCGCTCGGAGTTCCAACTACTTGTGCATTGAACACGAGCGATGTGGGCGTGGCCACCAGGGTTGAAGTTACAGCTACGCCAGTTCCGGTGAGCGAAGCTGTCTGCGGGCTCCCCGTGGCGTCGTCGATAAATGACAATGTGCCGGTGCGTGTTCCGGACACCGTGGGTTTGAACGAGATGTAGACGTAACAATATTGGCCCGGAGGATACGCGTAGGCGAAACTGCAGCCGTTCGTATTGATACTAAAGTCGCCGGTGACCTGAATGTTGGAAATATTGACGGGGGAAGCGCCCGTGCTCGTGGCATAGACAAGGTAGTTTCCCGAAATTCCAGTAGAGCTGCCAATCGTCTGGCTGCCAAAGTTGAAAGCCGACGAGGAAAGCGTCAAAGCCGCCTGGCCCGAGGTGGTTCCCACGCCCGACATAGTTACGGAGTTGTTGTTTCCGTAACCATAAGTGCCAGCGCTGGCATTTAACGTGGCGGGAAGATAGCCCACGGTTACCGGATGAAACACGACGCTGGCGGTGCAGGAGGCGCCGGGGGCGAGCAATTCCGGGCAATTGTTCGACTGCGTGTAGTCCACCAGATCGTTCAGATAAAGGTAGTTGAACGGAAGCGTCAGATTTCCGATATTCGAGACTGTGACCGTTTGAGCTGTGCTGGATGCGCCCATGGCCGTAGGCGGGAATGTCAGGGTGGTGGGCGCGAAATTGATGTCTGCGCTGTCCTGACCGGTGCCCTGAAGGTTTACGATCGTGGGGCTGTTGGTTCCGGAGTGCGTAATGGTCAGAGTGCCGTAGCGCACGCCTGCAAGAGTGGGCGTAAACGTCACGGAAAAAATGCATGTCCCACCGCCGGCAACTGATCCCCCGCATGTATTGGTCTGGGCAAAATCGCCCGTAACGTTCGCTGAGACGATAGTGAGCGGCGCACTGCCAAGATTTCGAAAGGTAAACGTCGACGGAGCAGTCGTAAGTCCGACACCTTCGGTGCCGAAGTTGAGCGTGGATGGCAATGCAAGACCGATCGCGCCGCTTGCGGGGGAAATCTTGGCGACGAAACCGCTGGTGTACGTCGAGGGAATGGTAACTGGGAAATCAGATGAACCGGTATATCCGGCGAGATAGATATTTCCGTTGGTGTCGATAGCCAGCAATGGATCGGTTGCGGTTCCGCTCCCATTGCCATTCCCGTCAGACCCGCTACCTCCGAGATAGCTGGAAAAGAGCGCTGTGCTTCCATCGCCGCTGAGTTCGACCACAAAATCATTGCGCGCGCCAAGGAGGGAACTCTGAATTGGATTTACAGTGGGAAAATCAGATGCCGTCGTGAACCCCGCGATATACGCATTGCAATTCGTGGTGCAACCAGGCAGAAGAGAAATCGCCGTCGGCGTACTGAGCAGACTTGGCCCACTCAGGAATGTCGAATAAACGAGCGAAGAACCGTCCGTACTGAGCTTGGTAACGAAAGCTCCGGGAAAGTTGGTCTGATAGGCCCCTGTTGTTGTGGGAAAATCGGAGTAGGTGGGAGTACCGGTGATGTAGGCGTTTCCGGAACCGTCCAGTGCGATTCCGTAAGGCGTGCCAGGACCAAGATAGGACGAATAAACAAGCTGGCTGCCGGCTGGATTCAGTTTCGTAACATAAACGCCGCCGCCGGTCGAGCCCGTTCCATCGAAAACGAACGCACCGGAGGTAGTCGGAAATCCGGGCTGCTGCGGGCCGGCAATGTAGGCGTTTCCGGCCGAATCCACGGCGATCACAACCAAACTCGAACTATTGGTTCCCCCCAGATAGGTCGAATAAACCAGCGAGGCTGTACCAGAAAGGGTTGGGTCTATCTTAGAAACAAAGACCGACTGCGTGTTGGGATAGGTCGTGTTAAAAGCGCCGGTGGTGATTGGGAAGTTAGAGGAAGAGGTGTACCCGGTAAGATAAACTTTGCCGTTCGGGTCGACGGCGATCCAGCCTACATAATCGGTCGAATTTCCGCCCAGATACGTTGAATAAATCAAGCTGCTTCCGGTGGAATTCAGAACCGTCAAAAATCCGTCCCAGCCGCCAGCCGTTGTCTGTTGAAATCCCGAAGCAGTGATCGGCCAACTCGCGCCGAATACATCGCCACCCAGATAGATGGTCCCGCTAGCGTCAACCTGCAGCGAGATCGGATAGCTGGTAACCCCGGACCCAAGAACGGAGGTAAACAATATCGTGGTACCGTCCGGAGACAGTTTCGTTATCGTCGTGCTGCCTTCTCCGGATGCCAGATAGGCGTCCCCGCTAGCGTCCACGGTCAAGGACTCAATAATCCCTGAAAAGCCATTCTCGTATGTCGAATAGCTCAAGACTGGATCGATGATCAGTTCGCGTTTTGGATCGTAAGCCCCCAACCGGAAATGCAACGATGCAGGCTGTCCATTTGATAGTGCCGCCGCCGAAAGTTCGTAGCCACCTTCAACAGTGTCCCGCCCGCCCCGGTCATTTCGTTGATAGATATCCGGCTTATGAAACCGCACCTCCGCGCCGCTCAGTTCGGCAATCAAACTCCCGTCAGTGCTAATTCGCTGTGCCCGCGCGCCAACAAGTTGCAAATTGATCTGGCGCGGATCGGCGCCCGGCGCAACGTTGAAGTCGTATTCCAGTTGGTGCTGATTCCCGTAATACACCAGGTCCACGCCGGGATATAGGCCGTGATAGGAAACTTGTCCGAATGTCGGAATATTCGTGAGCCAGGTCTTTGGATCGCTGGCTGGAAAGTAATTGCTCTTTCCCGGCAACGGTCGGAATCCTTCTGCCTGCGCATTGGGATTCGCCCCGGCAAATTGCAGCCTCAAATCGGCGTTGTGGCCTTGGGGCGTCGCGCGTTTTTCGCTTGACGCGCCGCGTGGCATTGCTGCGCGATCCTTCGCGTTCTTCTCTGAATCCTGGTCGGGAACAAACAGCAAGAGATGGGCGTCTGTGGGCTCGAGCTCCAGTGTATAGCCGCCGCCGCGCGCTACATAACTTACGGCATCACTGGCTTGTCCGGCGTTCTTCTCAAAGCTCATCGGCAAGTTGCCGTAGTTCGCGAGATTAAATTGCTTGCCGGAAGATTGCTGAGTCTGCGGCGGGAGGGACGGAGCGGGTGAAGCTTGCGAAATCGAAGTTGCTGCCGGGGGAGTCTGCACTACTCCAGGTCGGCCCAGAGAAATGCGCAGTGGCCCTACTTGTGTCGGGCCGCTCGCCAAACTTCCCAAACTGAGCGAAGCCGATGGCGCTGCTGCGGCTGTCTGGGGGGAAGCGGGCGTCGGCGGTGGGACGGCTCGAAATGCAGTGACGGAGGGAATCGGCAGTTGCGGAGTCTGCCGTGCTGCCAGCGCCGACAAATGCGCTGCCGCGCCTATTCCTGATGTCGCCGCCGGCTGAGCGAAATAAAATACAGCGCCGAGAGTGAGCAGCGCACTGGTAGCCAGCGTCAGAAAACACACGAAAGGGTGCCGCGCTCTTTCCGAGAAACGCCGAAGTAGTATTGCACCACTCGCAACAGACGAGGAAGTTTGGCTGGGTTTCAAGACACCCTCCGTCGCAGCTAATGCGCTTATGTGTGCACGCGCACATCCAAGCGGAATTAATTCTTATTTGGCCAGTGGCGGCTCCGAAGGGGACTCATGGGAGAGCAACTGGCAACCGGGGTCAACAACTTTTAGTCAATGCACAACGGGGCCCGTAACTTTCCCAAGCCATGCGCCGGCAAAAAACTTTTTTCGCCGATCTAATTAATGGCTAAGGCGAGAGGAACGGAGAACAATGACGGAGATCTTTGGTGGGAGCGCCAAGGCTGTCTCTTGCAATCATCGTTCTGAAAAGGCGCAACGCAAGGTTTCTTGCGCGTCTTCTTTCCTCAACTCACGCCATGCAAGGCGCATGGTGGTCGGGATACTAACCAGGATTGCGGGCGCATGTCAATAATAAATTTTGTAATAGTCATTTTTCCGTTCGCATCACATCATTTCTCGCTCGGTTTTCCAACCTAGTCATGAGAGTCATGGTGCGTGTTTTGCGATCTTTAGGTGCAAGCCGTTGCTTAGCTCGCACTGAGTTTGCCCTTTCCTGATACTTTTTTGCTAACTCCTGACCGCATTTGAGGGGCGGCCCAGTTCCAGTGCGGGGCCGGTGGACAGTTCAAGTTGTTCTGGAGTCTCCAGCGTACCAGAGGAGCGAACGGACGAAGGGTCAGGTTTGCACCTACCAGCAAATTGACCAAGCTTGGGCTCAGGCGGATTGGCCGACAGGCGTGTACATGATCGTCCGTTCCGAACTGGCGACGCAAGGTCTTGGAACCGGCGTCGTCCTCGACTGACCAGGTTTGGCAACCGTCCCGCAGCGATCGCATGGTCCCATATGCATTCGGAACCATTGCGAGAGAATCTGGGCGCGTAAAGGTTGTGTTGCAAGACGGAATCAACAAAACAAGTTATATGAGGTTTGCTCGTGAATCGGCGAGCGATATCTAATTTCCATGGATGCATTTGAATTCCTGAGATCTGCGGTCTTGACAAGTAGCGATGCAAAATCAGGAGATCCAAAAGACGTGCCTCTTGCGCCATGGTGGGTTCCAATAGAATATTCAGTGCGCCGCTTTTTTGGAATGTGTGGCGAAGACGACGATTTATCCCAAGCGAATTTGGGGAGATTCATACTTGCGATCCGGCTCTAGCAGAATGTCTATCGAGAATTCACTGACTAGCCTCATAGAAGAGTTGGAACAAGATCGTTCGCTGGAGGAACCGCGACACCTGTCTCAACGTGTCGAGGCCCTCGACGACCTGGATGCCTACCTCTCGATTGGGCCACTCGTTGGAACAGCGCTTCATCGCCGGGCGAGGACCATTTACGCTGAGTTGGAGTCTGTTAACTTCAAACTCTACTAGGCCATCCGTCGAGATATTCAGGTTGGTGCAGGCGGGGGCAGGCTGTTGCAGTGGATGCCCGATCGGAGCTGTGCAAATAATCTCATGAATTGCAGGGGCTATGACTATCTGGACGAATTGATCAGCGGAGTCTTGCGGTTTGAAGAGCCGTCGGCTGAGGTTGTCCAGTTAGAGTCTGAAATGGTGGCTTATCAGCCGACGCCTGCGCGCCATATTTTTGATCTCATCGGCCGAACAGTACTTACGGAGGAAGACTTCCTGATCGATCTGGGTTCCGGGCTCGGTCAAGTTACGTTGATGGCTTCCATTTGCACCAGCGCTAGCTGCACCGGGATTGAACTTGAGCCGTCCTATGTCGACTGTGCTCGGAAGAGCGCTCGGTCGCTAAACCTGAACAACGTGAGGTTTATCCATGGCGACGCTCGCGCGGCGGACTTATCCGACGGCACGGTATTCTATTTATATACGCCCTTTGTGGGCGACATTCTGCGAGATATGCTGAATTCGCTGCGACGGGAAGCCGTTAAGCGAGAGATTCGAATCTGTACGTTTGGACCGTGCACGCGGGTCGTCGCCGAAGAGCAGTGGTTGAGCGTCAGTGGTGCGCTAGAAACAGACAGAATCGCATTATTCCGCTCCCATGATTAAACAGCCGGATCCAAGGCCATTTTACGAGATAGCACGAGAAAAAAGGACAATGAAATGCTCACAGAATCTCAGGTCAGACAATTTGCGGGCGACTGGTTGCGCGCATGGAATTCGCATGATCTCGACGCCATCATGTCCCACTATGGGTCGGAGATCGTTCTGACCTCGCCAGCTGCGGCCAGGCTCTTGAACGATGCCTCTGGAGCGGTCACCGGGGAATTGGCATTACGCAACTATTTCAGGCGAGGACTTGAAGCGTACCCGAACCTCGCTTTTGAGCTTTCGGACGTGATGTGGGGACTTTCGAGCGTGATACTTTACTACAAGAATCAAAATGGTTCGATGACGGGCGAGTTTATGGAACTCGATGCGGACTTAAAGGTTACCAAGGTCGTCGCAAACTATAGCCGTTAGACGAGAAAATCGGATCGCTGCGCACGATAGCGCGAGAGGGTCTTATTCGCTCATAAAATGCTGACGCTCGACGGGAGTCCGCGAAGTCTCCAAGTGCAGGTGGTATCAGCTCGCTAGGAGGATAAAACAGTTCTGTTTCCCCTTGCCAAGTAGGCTTTCCGACGAAACGGCACTGACGGGCTCCAGTCATGTAGGTGCCTCAGTCAAGAAACAGATACAAGAAAAAGCACAGCGGTCTTGGCAAGAAAAGGTCAGTGAGAAAACAGGATGGCGAGCCCAATCCCGATGATCACGACAGGGGCGATACGATGAGCCCATATGTGGATTTGGTCATTCCGCTTGAGGCGGGACGCGGCGAACTGCGCGGCAATCACATAAACAAACAGCAGCGCATAGAAAAACAAGACGATCGAACCGACTTGCCATGGTGAGAACTTGCCAAACAGCGGGGCGTAAACAGCGAGATTGTCTGCGCCGTTGGCAAACGTGATGGCCGCGAGGGTCCAGGCAGATTCCTGCAAGGTTTCAGAGGGTTTTTTTACTGCGCATAGGAGTTGTTTGATCCCGATGGCGATGGGAGCCAATCCGAGCCAGTGAACGGCAGACTCCGGCAACAACCGCAATCCAAAGTAGCCAACCAGGCTGAATAATAGGATCGCAGAAAATCCCAGAAGCTGTCCGAGCAGCACGGTTCCAAACCGTGAGCGCTTCACAAACCACAAAGTCAGCAGGAACAGATCGTCTACGTTTGTGGCAAAGAAGGCTGTGGCCGCTATCCAAGAGGTCATGTGCGTTTTGTGAATTCCGGATCATACAGGAATCCAACTCTGCGCTGTGGGCTCAACATAAACAAACGCAGGGTCAATCTGTTGGTTTTCCTACGAGGATGCCTGACCTTGCCAGCCACCACCGCCGGACCGCGACGACCGACCATACACCCTCGACCAAGCCGAATGGCCAGGCGCCCTGGAGGAAACCGTAGAGCGATCCGAGTACGCACGCGAAACCGAAGGCTAGGATAAACCAGGTGCTGCGGTTTTCGAGCGCGTAGGTGACTAGCATGGCGGTGACGGCGAATAATCCAAACACTGTGAGTGGATTCAATACGTTTCCCTCAGCGTTGAGCGGTAGGCTGGCGGGAGAATTGGGGCCAGGTGAGGAAGGCGGCGAGGGCGCAGCCGGCGAGGACGGGGAGCAGGGGGACGCCGCGGGAGAGCAGCAGGTAGGAGGCGAAAAAGCAGGCCGCGAGGAAGAAATGCCATTGGTATTTCATTTCCAGCCTAGGAACAGCCAGGAGATTACCACCAGCGATAACAAAAGCGCCATGGCGGGAATGCCAAGCGATTTGCCCAGGTTCGGGCGGGCCAACCCCTTGCGCTTGAGCTGGCGGATTTCGCTGAGCTGCTTGCGGGCTAGTGAGAGCTCCCAATGATTTCCGGCCAAGTTAAGCGCCGCGGTGGTTTCTTCTTCCGCGCGGTCCACAACGCGCAGGCGGAAGAGCAGCTCGGAGTATTTCAGCTGGGCGAAGAAATGATCCGGCGCGATGCGGCGGGCCTCTTCGAGCGCGTCCATGGAGCGGTACACGTCGTAGTTCATTGCGTGGGCGATGCCCAGGCAGGTGCGCAGATCGGCGTTCTCCGGATTCTGTACGCAGGCTTCGTCGAGCGAGGTGATGAATTCCGCCAGCTTTTCCGGCGAGACCGAATGCGGATCGCGCCAGGGAAAAACGGGGAAGCGGCCCGGCTGCCAGCGGGGCGCGAGCGCTTCCGAACTGATTTGAATTGCCGTCGTTGTGGTAGCCATGGGAATGCGCTCCCTAGGATGGAGACTTCAGTTCAAATTCCGGATAAGCAATCGCGCCCATCTCGGGGAGGTCGAGACCTTCGAGTTCGGATTTGGCGGAAGTGCGCTGGCCAACCAGCAGGTCAACCACGATTCCGAAGATGAGGCTGAGCGAGAAGACGAAACCCAGCAAGGTGGCGACACCAATGAGTTGTGCCACCAACTGGCCGGCGTCGCCGTAGAAAAGACCGGTGACCGAGCCGTTCACGCCGTTCCAGGAGCCGCCGTAATTGCTCTTACCATCCGCAAAAAGACCCAGGGAGATAACACCCCAGAGGCCGCAAGTTCCATGGACGGAGACCGCGCCGACGGGATCGTCAATTTGCATGACGCGCTCCACGAATCCCACCGAGAGACACACGAGAACGCCGGCGATGAGCCCAATGATCGCGGCGCCGACGGGATTCACAAATCCGGAAGGCGCGGTGATGGCAACGAGACCGGCGAGAAATCCGTTGCCGGTCATCGAAGCGTCGGGCTTCTTATATACGATCCACATGTACAGCATCGCGCCGATGAGACCGGTGGCGCTGGCCAGCATGGTGTTTACGGCGATGGAGCTGATGCGCAGGCCGCCGTTGCCGGAGGCGCCGAGAGTGGAGCCGGGATTGAAGCCGAACCAGCCGAAGGCCAGGATGAGGCAGCCGGTGAGGACCATGACGATGTCGTGGGCGAGAATGACTTGGGGCCGGCCTTCGCGGGAAAATTTTCCGATACGCGGGCCGAGGATCATGGCAATGGCTAAAGCGCTGAGACCGCCGACGGCGTGCACGACACCCGAGCCGGCGAAATCGCAATAGCCTTTGCCGAGGCCGAAGTTGGCGCCGAGATTGGCTAGCCAGCCGCCGCCCCAAGCCCAATTGGCGAAAAGAGGATAAGTGAAAGCGGCGAAGAGAAACGAGGTGATGAGGAAGGCGGAGAATTTCCAGCGCTCGACGGCCGCGCCGGTGGGGATGGTCGCTCCGGTGTCCATGAAGACCATCTGAAAAAGGAACAGAACCATAACGCCGACGTCGTAGGTTCCTTTGTGCATCAGGAACATGCCGTGCTGTCCGAAAAGTCCGAAGGGTTTGCCGAAGAGCGTGGCGGTGAATTCGGCGCTGAGAGGAGCGGTGCCGCCCAGGTTGGCGACGGCGCCCACGCCACCCATCTGAATGGCAAAACCGATGAGCCAGTAGGCGAACATGCCAACGCCGTAGACGGCCACATTCATCATCATGGTGTGGTTGGCGTTTTTAGCGCGTGCCAGGCCGGTCTCGAGCAGCGCAAAGCCGAGCTGCATGAACATGACGAGATAGCCGGTGATGAGGGTCCAGACAAAATTGATGGCAATTTTGTTTTGGCCGACTTGATTGACGAGATCGCCGATGCGGAGGCCTTTTTGGGGATCACTGACGGTGACATCGCTGGCGTTGCCAGTGAGCGAGCCGTCGGGATCACCCTTGGCGCGGACCTCGGCCGACGGCACAGGGACGTTGGCCAGATCGGAATCCAAAATTGGTTTTGGGACCGGAGCGGGGATGACGGAAGGGGTTGCCGAAGGAGCAGTTGCCGCGGGGGGAGCAGGAGTCTGTGCGAAAGAGAAAGGCGCGGTACAGACCAGTGCGAGTAACACCACGAGGAAACTCTTCGTCGCGACCTTCATCCCCGCACTCACCCCTTTTTCCAAACGGCGTTTTTGAGAAAAGCCTTGTTGAGCAAGCCGAGAATACCGAAGAGGCTGATGGCCATTCCGGCGAGGACCATGGTTAGCCGACCTGCGACGGAGGAGGTAGCGGCGAGACTCAGAACACTGAGAACGAAACCCGCCAAGGTGACAAGTATTCCGATGAGAATCATGCCCCTGAGTCCTCAATTCTCCGCATGTTCGAGCGGTTTAATTTTCAGGAAAATGACGATGGAAGCGACGAGGAACACGACTGCTGCAACGAAATAGAGGATGGCTCCCGAGGCAAAGCCCGCGGATAGCAGGGTAAAGCCGAGTAAGAATGAAGCCAGGGCTATCGCCTGCGTCGAATTAGCTCCCATTGCGGTCCTCCGGTCTGCAGTTCGCAGCAATTCGAACAGCCCCGCGTTCCCCAGTAGAGTGCGGAGGGATCCCGGGAACTCCGCAGGCTGTCAAATCCCGGCAGCTGCGGATAACGTATGGACCCCGGCAAACGAACAGCCGGTGGATCAATGATGCAAAGACGAAACTTGCACACTGCAGGGAATTCCTCCACCAGTTCGCACTCGCCCGTGAGTGAAAATTCCTCCCGATGCCAGGCTGCCGCATGGAGGAAGGAGAATACCGCTTTCGTGGGACTCTACGAGTCTCGATTTCTAAAGGCCAACAAAAACTTTCGATTTGCCAAATCCAAACTTTTTGATTCGTGGTTTGGGTGAATCCTGTGCATTATCGTCTCAAGCTGTTCGCCACTGCTTGTGGCGTCCCGATGCAAACCCGGATTGATATCAGTTCCTTCACCGAAAGGGGAAGCGCATGAAAAAAATCGAGGCGATCATACAGCCGTCTCGCTTTGACTCGGTCAAAGAGGCGCTACTTGAGATGGGAGTAGACGGAATGACGGTGACCGAAGTCCGGGGCCATGGCCGGCAGAAAGGCCATACGGAAGTCTATCGCGGGCGCGAATACGTAGTGGACCTGCTTCCGAAGATGAAGTTGGAGATTGTGCTTCCCGACGGACTCGTGGATGGCGTAGTGGCCACGATATTGAACTCAGCGAAGACGGGAAAGATTGGCGACGGCAAAATTTTCGTGTCGAAGATAGAGGACGCCATTCGTGTACGGAACGGGGAGCGCGGGGAACCAGCGCTCTAAGCGAACTGAGCGTGTTGAAAAGAGATTTCAAACGGCTATCGGAAAGGGCCATCAATCACGGAATAGCGCAGGGAAAAGACAGGATATGTCATCGAAAATCGCGGATACCGAACTCCTAACATCACGGGATATTGGAAAGTTGCTCTTTCTCCCTTTTCGAAATACTCCTTCCAACGCCGACGAGTCCTTCGCATCAGACCACGCGAGACCAGCGCCAAGCACCCTCCGCAGAATTGCAGGTTATGGAGCGGGGCTCGGAATTATCTTCCTGATCACGCTGTTCTTTCGAACGGCCATGTCCGTCAACACAACCACAGTTGGATTTACGTATTTGATGACTATCTTGGCCGCTTCGACGATTTGGGGATTCGGAGTCTCAGCGTCGATGTCGGTGACGGCCACACTCGCTTTCGATTACTTTTTTCTGCCTCCGGTCGGCTCATTGAATATTTCGGACCCCCAGGATTGGGTGGGCCTTTCTTGTTTCCTATTCACGTCTGTTCTCGGAAGCAGCCTTTCCGCGCGGGCGCATAACCGAGCGGCAGAAGCCGACCGCCGGCGTCAAGAACTGGAACGCTTATATGCGCTCAGTCAGCGTCTGCTAAGTGGTACTAACTTTGCGGAGTTGTCGCGGGCCATTCCACGACATGTCCTGGAGACTTTCGCCGCGGACTCCGCCGCGTTATTTTTATCCGGCAGCGGGGAGTTCGTACAAGCGGGAGGCGTGCTTACGAAACTCGATCTGGAGCTCATGAGACAAGTGGCCCTGAACGAGGAACCGGCGGTGGAGGAACAGGGTAGCGTTTGGTGCGCGCCTCTGAGAATTGACGCAAAGGTTATCGGAAGCGTGGCAATCTCAAGTCCCGCAGTCTCGAAGGAAACCATGGGAGCGCTCGGATCTTTGATCGCCCTCAGCGTCGAACGAGCGACGGCGATGGAGCATGTGGCGAAAATGGAAGCCGCGCGCGAGAGCGAGCAGTTTAAGTCTGTGATGCTGGACGCCATTACCCATGACTTCCGGACGCCGCTCACGTGCATCAAGTCCTCGGTGACCGCGTTACTTACCGACCTGCAGTTCGAATGGGAACAAAAGGCGGACCTGCTCGCGGTAATCGATGAGGAGAGCGATCGCATCGATCATCTGCTCGACAAGGCGTCGCAGATGGCCAGAGTGGGTTCCGGTGAATTGAAATTTCAACTTGCGGCGCACACGATTGGCGAACTGATCTCCGTCGCACTGGCGGAATGCAAGGGCATTTCGCGCGCGCGCCCGCTCCGCTGCGAGGTGGAGTATGAGGAGCTTAAAGTCTATGTGGATTTGCCGTGGGCGAAGAGCGTGCTGGTGCAGCTGATCTCGAACGCGCACTTGTATTCATGGCCGGGGCGGTCGATCACGATTGGGGCTGGAAAAAGCGAAAGATTCGCGCTATTCCGAGTGGCGGACGAAGGCCCGGGGATCGAACAGAGCGAAGCGTCACGGATTTTCGAGCGGTTTTACCGTTGCAAGAATCAGAAGAATCGAGTGCAAGGGACGGGAATGGGTTTGCCGATCGCACGCGCCATTGTCGAAGCGCATGGCGGAACGATCGAGGTGGTGAGCGAATCGGGACAGGGATCGATTTTTACGTTTACTTTGCCGCTCGTTCCAGTGTCTGCCGCCCGCGTAGATGAGTAAAGACTGGATGCACGAGATGCAGGCGAATCTCGTATTTTCAGAACGAAACATTACTTGATGGCGAAATACGTCAGTTGTTTGGAGGTTCTATGTTGATGCCAAACGCGGCAAGTCTGGCGGGGCAGCGAGCCTCGATGGGGACCAATATTCGCCGAGGCGCGATCCTCTTGGTTGACGACCACCCGCAGATTCGGCGAGTACTGCGAACGGCGCTGATTGCGAAGGGCTACGAAGTGGACGATGCCTGTAACGGGGAAGAGGCCTTTGAGAAACTGCGGGAAGCGAAGTACGACGTCGTGCTGCTAGACATCAACATGCCAGGGATGCCGGGGACCGAAGTATGCCGGGCCATCCGGTCCACGTCCGATGTGGGAATTATCATGCTAACGGTGCGCAGCAGCGAAATGGATAAGGTGATGGCTCTGGATTTGGGAGCGAATGATTACGTCACGAAACCCTTCAGCACGCCGGAACTATTCGCGCGGATTCGCGCCGTACAACGCAGGAACGGCGTAGAAAAAGGAGACCTGCTGTTAACGTTGGGGGGCGTGGAGGCGGATTTTCAATCGCGAAGGGTCACTGTGTGCGGGGAGAGGGTGCATTTGACTCCCAAGGAATTCGAATTCTTGCAGTATCTAGCGAACCGTCCAAACAAGATCGTTCCGCATCGCGAACTTCTTCGAGCGATTTGGGGCCCGGACTATGGCGACGAGCTGGAAGTTCTTCGAACGCTCGTAAAACAGCTTCGAAAAAAAATCGAGCAGCAACCTGCCAATCCGCAGTACCTACTGACGCATCCCTGGGTTGGGTACCAACTGCGGGTACCAGATTGAAGTCACAGGAAGGTGCCAATCCTAAGAGCGCGAGAACTGTCTGAAATCCTATCTCTTCCAAAAAATCCTCATCGATGAATTGCGTGCCTCGAGACTCGTTCACAAACTGTTCATCTAAAAAGCTCATTCAAACAAGCGAAACAATTCCTGCGGCACTACGGTCTCCTGACAAAATCCTCACAGATTCCTCATCCCTCCTGTCGTAGGTTACCAGCCAACAGGACGGCCCGCCGCCCGTGCGGCACGCAACGCGACCTTCTCAAGCGTCAAGAAACATTTTGGTCGCGCCCTGAGGGCTCTTGTGGCCGAGGCCGAGGAGTCCTTGGAATTCAAAAGCTGAGGCGGTGGACGAAGTGGCCATTCACGCGCCTGGTGAGTCCGCGTCATTGCTAAACGACAGGAGAGTGTGATGAGCAACTCGAAGAACGGATGCAAGCTTTTTTGGTTGTTGCTGGCTGTGATGTTTTGGTCGATTGCTGTTCCAAGGCTTTCTTTTGCTGATGATAAGAGTGATGACAAGACCAGCGACAAGCCCGCGGATAAAGCTGCATCTGTTACGCCGGCGCCTGGATTGACGGAGCGAGAGAGATGGCTGCTGGATCAGGTGGAGGAGCTCAAGCGGCGCGTCGCGGAGTTGGAGGCAAAAGCCAATCCAGTAGCAGTCGCGCCCGCTCCAGTCGCGCCTGTGGCCGCCGCGCCCGTCGCGTCTGCGGTGAACGCGCCTTCTGCTCAGCCTGCTCCGGCTAGCGTGAGTGCGTCTGCTGGGGGCGAATCCTCATCCAATGCGGCAAACCCCTCCGGCGCATTGAGCCGCGTGAACCTCGTGCCTTCACCCGTCGGAGTTTCTCCACAAGAAAACAAGCCCGCTGGCCCACCGGCGCCGACCGCGCCGTTCGCCTACGCGGATTGGACGTGGTTGAACGGGAATGCGCGCAATAAGGATGCGGTTTGGGATTCGAAATACTTCACGCCAGAATTCCGCGTGGACACCAATTACATCGAAGACTACAACCAACCGAAAGACCACACCATGGGCGGCTCGACGGAGAGTTTCCGCAGCGGCGAGGTGCAGTTGGAGCAGTTGAGCTTCGGTGGCGATTTACACGTGGGAAACGTTCGTGGACGGATTTTGACGATGTTTGGATTGTTTGCGACGACGACGCCACGGAATGACGCGAGCTTTGGAGTCGGACAATGGGATCTTCGTGGCGCCTATAAATACTTTTCGGAAGCTTACGGCGGGTATCACTTCAACGTGAACCACGGACTGAACATCGACGCGGGAATTTTTGTGTCGTATATCGGGCTTTTCAGCTATTACAACTTCGATAATTGGACGTATCAGCCTTCCTACGTTTCCTCGAACACGCCTTGGTTTTTTAACGGCGTACGCATCCAGTGGTTTCCCACAGACAAGTTAAAGATTGAACCGTGGATCATCAACGGGTGGCAATCGTACGCAAAATTTAACGGGCACCCCGGATTGGGAGGGCAGATTTTGTGGCGTCCGAAGCCGTGGGTTTCGATGGTATTCAATAACTACGGAATGGGCACGGATACGCTTGGTGTACCGGGACGTTCTCGCATCCACACGGATGACAGCATCGAGATCAAATACTACGATCACCCAGAACGGACGTTGGACAAGATGGCGTTCTCGCTCACGGGCGATCTGGGATGCGAATACGGCGGAAATGGGCCCGGGACGGTTGTAAGCTGCCACAACAATAGCAAAGGACATCCCAAACAGAGTTTTGCGGGATGGATGCTTTACAACCGGTGGTGGTTCGACAAAGACCTGTTTGGCATAACGCTGGGAGGCGGTGTGTTGGATAACCCCGGCCGCTATCTGACGTTGCTGCCTCCGATCAATGGAGCGGACGCGGTGTCGGGATCGCCATATTTCCCCGCGAGTCCCGGAAGCGTGTACAAGGCTTACGATGGCACGGTGACGTTCGACTGGATGCCATCGCAGTACATTACATTCCGATTTGAGACCGGCTACCGGCACGCGAATGTGCCGTATTTTTCGGGGCGCCAGGGGATTACGCCGCCAAATAACAATCCAAGTTTCCCGACGAATCCGGCAAATTTTGTGTGCGCCAGCGGAGCGTCCTCCGGAGCGTCGGATCTGCCGACGGCGGAAACGAACTGTGGAACACCAGGAAACGCGGCGGGAGTGTGGTTCCCGGATTTGCGCAAAGGCCAAGCCAACAACACGATTTCCATCATGGTGAAGTTCTAGGGGGACCTTCGAGATGGCTCTGTGAGAAGTGATTTGATCGTGTGGCCGGTGAGACGGCAAATCACGGTACCAACCACCGTGATTTGTCTTCCTGCAAAGGCGAGCAAGGACTCTGATGAACGCTAGTCCAAAATTGTGGATGGCGCTGGCTCTCAGCCTAAGCACGTGCGGACCGGCGCACGCCGAAAAACCAAGGCAGGGATCGTACCAGGCGAATTTGTCACACACGGCGTTCGCGTCGAATTCGTCGATTGCGGTTCCGGAGAAATTGGGGGAGGGGCTGGAGGTCACGCGCTATGCAACCGAGCTGGATGGCGATCACAGCCTGCATGCTGCGACAGTGGCTGAAAAGGTTTTTGCGCGATATGCGCTCTACACAGTTCGGTTGCAGTTTGCGTCGGGCAGGGAACAGTGCATTGCCGTGATGGCTCCGCCCGGCGGGCTGGAGCCCGAAATGCGGGACATGAGCGGCGACAGCATACCCAATGATCTGGTTTTTACATCGAAGCTGCTCCGTGCGCCTCTCGTTGTGCTGCTCAATGACGGCCACGACCATCTTACCGTGGCGGTTTCTCCGGGATCTTTTGCTTCCGGTGACGGCAAGGCTTCCAGACCGCACCAGGCGCATCGCGCATCGGCATTGCTAACTTCCAGGTTCAAGACCCGCGGGATTGCAGGCGGCGGCAGCGCTTTGCTTCAGCGTTTTGGAGAAAATTTCGTAACTTCCTTCGCTCAGACTCTCTCAACGCGGGTGCAATGTGCACCAGTGCCGGGAAGAGCGCCGCCTGCACTTGTGACACAAACGTAATTCACAAAAACGTCCCCAACATTCTTGTCGGAAGGGCAGTGTTTTGCCCCGCGGTCTTGAGTGGTGTGCCCGGTCGTGCATTTGGAACGCATGCGAGTGTCAACCGCGTGCGAATTGGACGGTACTCATGAAGAGCAAGGGACTAGAAGTTGGACTTCTCGCCATCGCGAACGTGTCGCTGTTGATGCTTGGGGGTTGCGGCAAAGGAGAGACCGATGCAGCCGCGCAGGCGCCGCCTCCCGCCAAAGTGATTCCGGGAGTGGACATCGCGTTCTTCGCGGTGGAGCATTCGGAGCAGTATCCGCTGATAACGGCGGCCCAATACCAAGCACCGTCGGAATTGGTGGCCACTGGCATCGTGCTTCCGGATATATCGCGGACTGTGCCGGTAATAACGCTGGCCTCTGGCCGCGTTGTAGACATCCGCGCACGTCTCGGCGACACCGTAAAAAAAGATCAGGTTCTGCTGCGCGTGCGCAGTGATGACGTTGCGGGTGGCTTTGACGCTTACCGCAAGGCCGTCGCTGACGAGCTTCTCGCGCGAAAGCAATTAAACCGAGCCATGGACCTGTACCCACACGGCGCCATCGCGTTGCAGGATCTTGAGGTCGCGCAAGACACCGAAGACGACGCCAAGGTCACCCTCGAAACCGCGACCGAACATCTTCGCCTTTTGGGCAACGATCCCGACAAGCCCAAAGGCATCGTAGACATCGTTGCGCCCATCACGGGCGTGATCACCGATCAGCAAGTGACGAACGCGGCGAGCGTGCAGGCCTATTCGTCGCCGAACCCATTCACTATTTCTGATTTAAGCAGCGTATGGATCGTATGCGACGTCTACGAGAACGCCATGGCCAACGTGCGTATGGGTGAACCGGCCGACGTCAAGCTGACCGCTTACCCAGACAAGGCTATCAAAGGGAGAGTCAGCAACATTGGATACATTCTCGATCCAAATATTCGCTCCGCCAAGGTTCGCATTGAAGTACCCAACCCCGGCTTGATGATGCGCCCAGGCATGTTCGCCACGGCCACCTTCTTCAGCAGCGAGAAGCATACCTATACGTCGGTACCAGCGTCCGCGATCCTGCATTTGCACGATCGCGATTGGGTCTTCCTTCCCGCGCAAGGAAAATTCCGCCGAATCCAAGTCACCAGTGGTGCGCAGTTGCCGAACCAGATGCAAGAGGTTCTAAGCGGGCTGCAGCCGGGACAGCAGGTCGTGTCCAATGCCGGCACCCTACAAAATGCGATCGACAACGAGTAACACGAAGCGCGGGAGCTCACGGAAAAAACGATGATTCGCAAACTCGTAGATTTCGCGCTGAATAACCGCTTCGTGGTGATGGTCACTGCGCTCCTGGTGACCTTCGCCGGAATACTGGCCTTCCATGACATGCCCGTCGAGGCCTATCCGGATATCGCCGACAATTATGTGACCATTATCACTCAATGGCCCGGGCGTTCCGCCGAAGAAGTGGAGCAGCAAGTCACCATTCCCATCGAAATTCAGGTGAACGGAATCCCGCATCTTTCGACGCTGCGCTCCGAGTCGCTCTTTGGCCTCTCGTTCATGACGCTCGTCTTCGATGACGCTTCCATAAACGACTGGAACCGCCAGAAGGTCCTCGAAAGGCTCACGCTGGTTTCCATGCCTCCTGGCGTTCAGCCGCAAATTGGAACGGACTGGAGCCTGACGGGTCAGATTTATTGGTACACGATTCGCAGCACCAATCCGAGTTACGACCTGATGGACCAAAGGTCCATCGAAGACTGGGTCCTGCTCAAGGAATTCAAATCCGTTAAGGATGTGGTCGACGTATCGGACTTCGGCGGCACCGCCCGGGAATATCAGGTGCGGGTGGACCCCAACAAACTGGTGTCGTACGGCTTGAGCATCGGTCAAGTGGAACAACAGCTGCAAAGTAACAACATTAACGCCGGCGGAAGTTTTGTCGAGACGGGCTTGCAGCAGATGAACGTTCGCGCGCTCGGACTTTACCGCAGCTTGCAGGATATCGAGCAGACGGTCTTGACGACAAAAAATGGGGCGCCTCTTCGCGTCAAGGACATCGCCGTTGTCGAGATGGGGCCGCGAATTCGCCTGGGACATATGGCCAGAGCCACCCATCGTGCGGATGGCGTGATTGTCGATGAAGACGACGTCATCCAGGGCAGTGTGCTGATGCTCAAGGGCGCGCAGGAAGGGCCCACGCTGGATGCGATTCACAAAAAGGTCCGGGAGCTCAACGAGCACATCCTGCCGGAAGGCGTGAAGATCATCCCCATGCTGGACCGCGATAATCTCCTGCATTTCACCCTGCACACGGTGGAGCACAACCTGGTGGAAGGCATGATCCTGGTTACCATCATCCTGTTGCTATTCCTCGGCAACGTTCGCGCCGCCTTGATCGTTGCGGTGACCATACCATTCTCCTTGATGTTCGCTTCGATTTGGCTGGATTTGAGCAAAATTCCCGCCAATCTTTTGTCTTTGGGCGCACTGGATTTCGGCATGATCGTGGACGGCGCGGTGGTGATGGTCGAAAACATCGTCCGGCACATGGCCCGCCGCCAGAATGGCTCCGGGACCGCTGGCGCAAGCTACCGCAACGGCGGACCCGCCGCATCGGTTGCTGCGACGATTCGCGAGGCGTGCCACGAAGTGCAGCGACCCGTGTTTTATGCCATCGCTATCATCATCACCGCCTATCTGCCCATTTTCACTCTCCAACGCGTGGAAGGCAGATTGTTCAAGCCCATGGCCTGGACCGTAGCGTTTGCGCTACTCGGCGCCATGACCTATGCAATTCTCATCGCCCCCGTTCTCAGTAGTTGGTTGTTCCACAAGGGCGTCAAGGAATGGCATAACCCCGTGATGACGGCGCTCACCAGCTGGTATCGCGGCGCGGTCCGGCAGGCCATCGAACATCGCTGGATAACGATCGGCGTCGGTATGGTCAGCTTCGTGGTCGCCATGTTCCTTACCTTCAGCGGTGTAATCGGAGCGGAGTTCCTCCCCCATCTGGACGAAGGCGCGATTTGGGCTCGCGGCGCCATGGCCAACAGCACCAGCCTCACCGAAGGCGAGCGCTTTGCCACCCAATCCCGCCATATTTTTGCCTCGTTCCCCGAAGTCACCAACGTCGTCTCGCAAGCCGGGGCGCCCGACGACGGAACCGATACCGGAGGATTCGGCAACACGGAGTATTTCGTCGATTTGAAGCCCAAGGAGCAATGGAGGCCTGCTTTTCACCGGAATAAAGATGCACTGATTGCCGCGATGAACCGCGAGCTTGCGAAATATCCGGGGGCTTTCTGGAATTTCTCTCAGCCCATTCAAGACAATGTGGACGAGACGCTAACTGGCACGAAGGGCGGGCTAGCCGCCAAGCTTTACGGGCCGGACTTGGATGTGCTCGAGGAAAAGGGTGAAGAAATCAAGAATGTCATGGCCCAAATTCCAGGAGTCAAGGATCTGGGGCTTCAGCGTGACACCGGCCAGCCGAATCTCGATCTCAGTGTCGACCGTGACGCGGCTGCGCGGTTTGGCATCAACGTGGCGGATATACAAGATTCCGTACAAACGGCCGTCGGCGGTTTTCCGGTCAGCCAGGTACTGCAGGGAGAAGCCGTCTATAACTTAACCGTTCGTTATCAGAAACCATATCGCGACACCAAAGAGGCCATTCAGGATATTCGCCTTCTCTCCCCTTCCGGCGAGCGCGTTTCGCTAGCGCAACTTACGAAAGTGCAAGTCAAGGATGGCGCCTATGACATTTACCGCGAAAAAAACTCACGCTATGTCGCCATTCGGTTTGGAGTGCGCGACCGCGATCTGGGCTCCACCGTCCAGGAAGCTATAGCTAAGATCAACCAGAATATTCAGTTGCCGCGCGGCTATCGTCTGGAGTGGGCCGGAGAGTACGAAAGCGAGAAGCGCGCCGAAGCCAGATTGCTCGTCATCGTTCCGATCACCATTCTGATCATTTTCATCATTCTCTACACCATGTTTCGTTCAGCCAAATGGGCGTTCCTGATTCTTGTCACCGTGGCGATGGCACGCGTCGGCGGAGTCCTGGCTCTTTTGCTTACCCATACTTTCTTCAGCGTGTCCTCTGGCGTTGGCTTCTTGGCGCTGTTTGGAGTCTCGGTGCAGACGGGCGTCATCATGCTCGAATATATCAACCAGCTCCGCGGGCGTGGGCACTCCATCGTGGACGCCGCGGTCGAAGGAGCGGTCCTGAGGCTCCGGCCCATTATGATGACCATGCTTGTGGCCACCTTCGGTCTCTTGCCTGCGGCCTTCTCGCATGCCATTGGCTCCGATTCGCAGCGGCCCTTCGCCATTGTCATCGTGGGAGGTTTGATCGCCGACCTGGTGATGAGCATCTTCATTCTGCCCACGCTCTACGTGTGGTTCGCGGGCGATCGCGACACGCTGCCAGTACCGGAGGCATCCTTTGAAAGCTAATCGGGGAGTTTTTCGTGTTTCGCAACTATGGATCGTTTTGCTGGCCGGTTTCGTCTTCGCCTGCAGCGGCGCGGTAAACTCAGCACTCGCTCAGTCCACCGCAGGACCCGTCAAGATCACACTGGATGATGCCGTTCAAATGGCGCTCCAGCACAATCACAACATGATCGCCGCGCGAACCGCGATCGTACAAAGCGAGGCGCTGGAAGTGACGGCCAACCTTCGCCCCAATCCCACGCTTTTCGTTGACTGGGACTATTTGCCGCTCGGCTCCCCGGCCCATCAAAACCCAGCCCTATATCCAGGCGTATCCACGGGCGATTATCTTAGGAACAACACAGAAGGCGACATCGGGCTTAGCTACCTTATCGAGCGCGGCAAAAAACGTGAGCGCCGCTATCAGAACGCGAAAGATGTAACGGCGCAGACGCGCTCCCTGGTCGCCGACAACGAGCGCGGCCTAACCTACCAAGTAGCCACGCTCTTCGTTAGTGTCCAACTAGCGGAATCCACCATTGATCTCGCGCAGCAGGACCTCAAGAGCTTTCAAAAGACCGTCGATATCGGCGAATTTCAATTCAAAGCTGGCGCCATCAGTGAGAGCAACTACCTGATGATCGAGGTCCAGTTGCTGCAATTCGAGGCCGACTTGGAATCGGCGCGACTCGCCCGAGAACAAGGGCTGTCCGACCTGCGGCAACTGCTGGGTTACGAATCCGTGTCTGCCGATTACGACGTGGTGGACGCGTTCGTGTACCTGCCGATGAAGGCTGGCCTCGATGACTTGAAAATGCAAGCCTTGCAAAACCGCCCGGACTTGCGCGCCGCCGTACAAGGCGTGACCGCAGCCAAAAGTGGCTATTTGTTGGCCAAAGCGGATGGAGTCCAAGACCTCACTGTCCAGGGGAACTATTCCCACGTTAACGGTATCAATGCCATGACTCTCTATGCCAGCATTCCGCTGCCGATTTTTAACCGCAACCAAGGCGAAATCGCGCGAACGCGTTCGGTCATCACGCAAATGCAAGAGCAGCAAGCGTTCGCTAACAGCCAGGTGTTGACCGACGTTAAGGACGCGTACGAAGGACTGAAATCCAACGACAGGCTGGTCATGAAGTACACGGACAAGTACCGGGACATCGCTAAGAGATCCCGGGACATCGCCGATTACGCCTACCACGCTGGTGGTCTAGCATTGCTCGATTTTCTGGATGCAGAGCGCAGTTATCGCGCCGCGGAACTCGGCTACCGTCAGACTCTCGCATCCTATTTGCTCGCCCTCGAGCAACTCCGCGAAGCCGTGGGCACTAGAACTTTGCCGTAGTTCGTGTGGTAAAAGCGAAAACGCAGGCTTGGCCCTCATGTGTCTTTCGAGCGCGGTACAGCCTCTGGGTGCGTGGCTTTTTCTGGTACTCTCGAACGGCCGCATTGAGGAACAATCGGCAAAATATTTGAGCGCTTCGAAACGCCATCTCCGGCAGGAGCGGAAGCATCTTGGAAGGAGCCGAATTCGTGAATAAGGACGCGGTGCGCCGCCGCATCGAAGAGGTTGGCATTATTCCCGCTGTTCGCGTGTCTTCTGCCGATGATGCGATGTTTGCCGCGGAAGCGGTCTACCGTGGGGGCATCCCCATCGTGGAGGTCACTCTCACAGTCCCCGGAGCAATCGACGTAATTTCCCATCTGGTGCAAAACGCTCCGGAAATGATTGTGGGGGCCGGAAGTCTACTAGATGTGGAAACGGCTCGTCTCTGCTTGCAGGCCGGAGCCAAGTTCCTTACCAGCGACGGATTTGATCTCGACGTCGTCAAGTTTGCGGTGAACCAGAACACCGTCGTTTTTCCAGGTGCGCTCACCCCAACAGACGTGATTGCGGCCCGGAAAGCAGGTTCCGATTTCATTAAGATTGTTCCCTGCGGGCACGTAGGTGGCGATAGCTATATCAAAGACCTGAGGGCCATGTTCCCTAGCGTTCCATTGATAGCTGCGGGCGGCGTGAATCAGAAGACCGCCTACGGTTTCATTCTGGCTGGGGCCACCGCACTTGGCGTAGGCAAAGAATTGGTGTCCAGAGAGGCGATTCACTTGCGGCAAGAGGAGCGAATTCGTACGTTGGCAGATCGGTTCCTGGGCTTCGTGAGCGCCGCACGCAGCCATCGAACGACTCACTGAGCACCTATTGTGACTCAGCGTGATTCCTGTAGGCAGTAATGTGTTCAAACAAAGTGATTGAGCCTTTGCGGGTCCGAAGATGAGCGTCAGCAACCGTACTGGCCGAAGTATCTCCTGCGGCGGCACCTCCGGCTACCGGCACAGTGATGTGCGCAAGACGGTCGTTTGACACACTTTTCGAGACGGCTGCCGATCCGGTGCCCATTTCAGTACGTATTAGCCGACGCGGATGCTGATCCGCGTTGTCAGGCGTCTCTTATCGCGGAAAGATATTAAGAGGAATGTTCAGATGTGGATGCCCCCGCCAGCGGCAAGCCAGATAAAGATAAGCAGCATAAATATCAGCCAAACGACAAGTGGGCAACATATTCCGGCGCGAAAGGCGAATCGCAGTCCCCCCATCCCCTTTGCTTCCTGCGCCATTTTCCTGAATGTGACGATGCTGCTTAACCCGAGCACCGCCGAACAGATACCGAAGGACCAAAAGAGCAACAACCCGTCCGTAGCAAGTTGTGGGTTGGGCTGATGCATCATATCGACAAACGGCGGCGTAATGGGACCGAAGATCATCAGCGCTAAAGATAGGTTGAATGACCGACCGAGCGGCCAGAACAGCGCATTAGAGGCGACCCCGAACAGCGCTATGAAAGCTGTTGCCACGCCGAGACCAAGCGCAAATGCCAATGACTTCTTCCCACTACGGAACAAAAAATAGAGCAGTACAAGACCCAGCAAGCTCCGAAGACCAAACGTGAATAGAAACCCTACTAGGGGATTCAGTGGGTCAAAATGAGCCGCAGCCACGTATTCTCCGACGAAAGAAATCGTGTAAATCAAGGCAAAGCACCGGGCCGCCCATAGCCACCGAGAACTAACCACACTGATCGGGTCGCCATTGGCGGGGAGTACGCTGTCGAACATAGGTGCCTCCCATTTGAAGAAGAGTGACAATCGAACCGCGCAGACGCGGACTTAACCGACATTTCCTTTTTGACTTTGAAAACGCCAAGCATTGTACGCCCGAATCGCCTGCTCCGACGTTGTTAAGGCGATTTTCATCCGGAGCGCCCCCAACGGTCGGCGGTCAGCACCAGCACGGCCGAGTTGACCGCAGATTCCAGCCCACTTTTGCAACAGCTCCTCTTCCACCACCGGATTAGTCGAATCTCCGGCTGCTTTCGAAAGGATTTGAACTGCATGCGAACAAGCCTAAATAAACGGAGTAAGCGGGGACGTTTTCCGAGTGGGTCGGTCAGCCGCGCACGTGCAAACCGAAAAACTTTATCTGTTTGATGATTGAAAAAATATGGCGGGGACGACGAGACTCGAACTCGCGACCTCTGCCGTGACAGGGCAGTGTTTTGATGTAATCGCTTGATATCAAACGGTGTCGGCGGACATCTTTTGATACCACAAGGTACCGGATGTCACTTCTTATCGTCCCCTTATTGTACCCAGATCTTTGCTTTGTCCACTCGCCCGGCTATTGTCGGCCTTCTTGACGTTTCTTGCGCTCGGAATCCTGCTCTAGCATGCTCACCATGAGGCGAACCGGTGATCGGAACGTGGTCGCGCGTAGCCGTTCGAACATGGCTTGCAAATCAACGAGTCCATGGGCTGCAGCAAGGTCCAACGCTGCGAGCGTACCCACCACCTTCAGTCCACGATGTCGAGCTATAGTCACACCGTCTCGTTCATCCATCAACAGAAGGATGGCTTGGAGTTCGGACGCGAGCGATATCGCTTCGCGCTCGCCTGCGTCGAGATGTGCCAGTGCCGAATCGACGGGCTGTTTCAGGCTCACAACTTCCAACCATGCAGGAGGCTGCGAAATCCACGCGCGCACGACGGCGGGAGTGTTTGCATGAGCCAGCTCGGCCTTCACAGCAGGAGGGATCGAAACCGTTCGATACAGTTCTGGAAGAATATCGGCTGCTTGGATGAGTACGAGATAGTTTAGAGGAGTTGTGTCAGCTACGATCGATTGCATCTACATGCCGAGCTGCCGGTGTGTCTCGCGATCCCGCTCAATGTCTTCGAGAGTGTATTCCAGTTCGACGCCATGACTCTTCAGAAAGGCATCGACTTCCATCCGGGTCTCGTATCCCAGCAAGTGGCGCAGTTGGGTAGCCGAAATCTTGCGTTCGCGGTACGCTGCTAGGGCCAAAGCCTCGAAGGCCGCGCGGGACAAATCTTGACCTGGAGCAGCCAAGGCTGCGGAGAGTTCGTCAGGAAGGGCGATCGTGACGTGTCGCATTGTTTAGAAATTATAACATCATTCGACAAGGGAAATACGGAGGCCGACCCGCATGGTCGTTAGCAGTGAGCGCTATTCAAAGAAACAAGTCCTTAGAAAGAATGGTGGGGACGACGAGACTCGAACTCGCGACCTCTGCCGTGACGGCGGCCCCCTGATAGGTTTTACAACAACTTACAAGACCGCGGGGACTGCCAATGGCCGCATAAGTCGTTCAAAATCGAGCAAGGCACCGCATTCTGTGGGTCGAATTGTGGGTTGGAAATTTTTAGGGAAAAACCGCCCTGGACGCTACCTTGCACGTCAGTCCGTCGCGTCGTTACGCTTGTGTGGCCCCCAGACATATTTGCCTGACCGATCGATGTAGCCGATGCTTCCGTTCTTGGTTTGCACCTCTGCCAATCCATTATGGAACGGCTTGACGTTCCAGAATTCCTGAGGGGGAATCACCATTTTCCCCGTGGTTTCGATGTAACCCCATTTCTTGTCGATCTGAACGGCAGCCAGACCTTCAGAAAAACCATAGGCAAGGTCGAACTGCGGCGGGATCACGGTTTTTCCGCTACGGTTTATGAACCCGTATTTTTTCCCGAATAGCCAGCGTGACAGACCGTCCGTGAAATCGCCCCAAGCGGAAGAGCAGTCTTCCTGCCCGCCGGGAGCAGGCAGGCGGAGTATTTGGTCACCGTTTTTGTCAATATAACCGCAATTCTTCTTTCGGTTCACGGGTGCCAGGCCGAGCTGGAAGCTGCTGGCCCAGTCGAAGCGTCGCGGAATCACCCAATTCCCGAACCTGTCAATGTAGCCCCATCCCGTATCGCCGGATTCGGACTCTGTAGCCGCCGCCAAGCCCTCGGAGAATGGATAGACATACGTAAACCTCGCCGGTATGACGAGCTTTCCGTCCTTGTCGATGAAGCCTTTGCGCGGCGGAATGGCCTTGTCTTCGACTTCGACCATCGCCAAGCCATCGTGGAAGGCCGACTCTTCACCATTGCTGTCGCTAATCATACGGCCAGAATTCGGAGGGATAACGATCTTGCCAGTTTGATTGATGTAGCCCCAGCGGCCGTCATAGCCGAGGACCGTGCCGGTAACCTGCACATGAGCCAGTCCCTCATGGAACTCTTCGGCCCATGGGAAAATTGGTTGGATGACCATGTCTCCGGCAGGATCAATGTAACCCCAGCGCCCATCTCTCTCGAATCGCGCAAATCCTTCGGAGAATTCTCCGACAGCATCAAAGCAGAGAGGGATGACAATCTGACCAGCCCGGTCGATAAAGCCTTCGCGTCCATGCTCCTCTACCTCGAAGAGTGCCTGGGTCGGCGAAGAACTGGAGGAATGTGTGCTGCGCCAGTGTTTCAAGCACTCTACATCTCTCGGAGTACTGGCGGAGATGAGCGTTCCGTCCGGCGAAACTTCGCGTCCAGAGCACCCGCCATTATTCACGCGGTACTCGGCGCATTCGCCTTCACCGAAATCGTTGGGCGTCCAATTGAGTAGACCGCGGGACCACTCGTATCGCCAAAGAAGAAGATGCCGGTCCGGAAAAATGAGCCAGTCCGCTCCGTCAATCTTCAACAACGCGATCTGTGACTGTTCGGCGCGAACCTTTTCGACAAGATCGTTGCGTTCGCGGAGTTCCATGTCTTTGGAGAAAGTCTGCATAGCGTGTTCCCCAAAGGAACGCCCATGAACGTTGAACAGATACGCATGCGTGTCAGGGTGATGGCGAAGCCAATCCATCAACCATGTGACAGACAGCGCCAGGTCCTCATACCGTGATCCTGTTTGGAGGAACCCATCGACTCCCTGGATTCTTCCGCCTTCTGAAAGGAAAATGCCCTCAACCGCGATGTTCGCGGGGAAATCGGGCCTATGTAGAGTGACGTGGAGGTTGGTTTCGTGTGGTCCCTTGGTTCTCCATGAAACGCCATACTCCGCATTGTGATACGGATTGATGTCGCTGGCGCTGATCGTATAGCGGAGGCGAAGCTTGTCGAGCGAATCGCCAGCGCGGCCTTCGGCCCCGATTATCTTCCACTGGCTCTCAATGTTATTCATCACTGCGTCAGCCAGATGAAAACCAAAATCAGGATCAGCAAGTCGCTCTTTGTTGACGCTCTTTGAAGGAAGGAGTGCCGAAATCGCCCGCGAGATATCGGCATTGTAGGTTTCCTCGTTTTCAGATCCGTGTATAGTCCACGGGAGCATAAACTCGTAGTACGAGTTCGAAGTCAAGCTGATCTGTGAACCGTCAGAGAACTTAATCCTGACCTCAGCGCGGGGATAGTCATCAAACCTCGTAAACGTGAATAGGGCAGGAACGACGTTGCCAATCTTCTCCGAGTCGGTAAACGTGGATTCGAACAAAGCCTTTTGGCGCGCTGTAGCCTCAGACATCTTCGCGGGCATTCGATCTTCGACAAGCGCTAGTTGCGATTGAAGCCAGCTCTTGGTTATCCCCAAGTTGGGGGCATCAGGTTTCGAAATTGGTGGCGCTTCAGCCGCGGATACGAGCGCCTTCACTAGGGCTGCGTTCACCGGCTTCCCGTCCCGTTTGAAGCCATTGGGAGTCGCCACGATCGTTACCGCTAGGTCTTGAGGCGTTCCAAGACCTCCCCAGCCGGAATGAATCACTATCTCTTGAATCTTCTTATCAGTTTGGGCAGGGAGACTTGCACTTAGAGCGAGCAAACCGAGACTGAGCAAGCCCAGACCGATCCAACGCGCTAGCGAGGGCATGGGAGACATTTTCTCCTGTTCGTCCTACCTTCCCCACTTCTCGCCATTCATCAATGGCCAACCCAAAGCGTGCAGCGTGGTCCCGGAATGACAAAAGTCATCTCTGCTGGCGTAAAACCGTCTGCGACTTTGATTCATTGGTCGGGCTTGGACTCACGTGATTCGATAACCTTACCTGCATCACATTGGACCGAAGCCACAGCATCATATTCAAAACCCTTTGGAAGAGCGAACTCGCCTGTGCCGTTGTCGATCTGTGGCGCGGTCCCTCCGTGCAGTGGATAGAGAATATTTTTGAAGTAAATGTTGCTTCGTTTGGCCCGAGTACCATCCTCCCACAAAACGTTGATTTTTATGGTCGCTACCTCGAGTTTACGTAACCGCAGAGGAGAAAGCCGCAGAGGTAATGACCGACTGACTCTTACTGGAACAGCTTCTGATTCGTTCTCAGCTGCTGGGTAATATGCGGTAGCGAAAGGGCGCTCCGCGTCAGGAGCTCCAAATGAGCTAAATGCGTTAGCGCCAAGGAGGTATTCGCCTGGTTCCATTCGATTGAGATTGTATCTCCCTTGATCATCTGTCCATTCGCTGTGAGTGCCATACCAGCGTGCATCTCCAGTTTTGTGAATTGGAATGAGGTCAACTTCAATATGGCTGATGGGCTTGCCACTCTCGTCCACAATAGTTCCATGGATGCAGCCAAGTCCGTAAAGACGGTCTACGGCACACTCGTCGTAGTTATAAGGCGGATTCAGAGATTTGTCCCAGCGATGGATCACGAATACGTAGAGAGTAGCGACCACCGCGCCAATCACAAGCAGCCGATATTTCTGGCGATCCTCTATTGCTGGCGTAATTCTGCGTTGGGAGAGACGCATAGCTGCAATCAAACATCCACCAGCTAGAAGAAGACACCACAAAACTGGACCAATGGTTCTGAGAAGAGTGGGCACACGGAACGGCGAAGAGTTGCGACCATATTCCATCCACCAGTGAAATTCAGCGAGGCTGGCGCGAGCCGCGACATACAGCAGCACGAGGGTCACTGTGGTAAGGACGCCGGCAAACAGCTTTGGATGGCGAAAGCTCCGACGACCGAGAATGCCGAAATCTATTCGGGTACCAAGCCACCACCAGCCCACGATCGCTGGAAACCAGACACCGTATTGCAAGGAAAGCGTCTGAAGGTTTAGCAGGTTGAGGATTGGCATTGAAAGAACAAAGGCGGGAGCATTAATCGTAAACAAGAGAAGGTAGATCGCTTGGTAGGGCCAGAACGGCGGCCCCATATCCCAACCCATTCCCATCAACGCAACCATGCGATTGGTTTCGTAGTCCCAGGACATCAGCACAGCCGCGAGAAACCCGAAGACAAGGGGCAGCACCAATCGAAAGCGAATCCAATCGTGCTTCATAAGGAGTTAGACACCGACGCCGCTTTTTCCTCTCAAAAATTGGTGGCACTCCACATCCCGAACACTCATTGGCACCATCAAACGGATCCGATGACGACGTCAGGCATTTGCGAGCCTACGAACTTACCTGTGGCGAACAGATGCGCGACCTACCCCAGTGAAGTTCTGAGATTCGGCTCGAACTCCGGAATTACATTCGCAGATTATGGTGCCCGTTTCTCGCGCGTCGAGTATTAATGGCCTCTGCCGCTGCAAAGCAGCGTTGAAGCGCAGCTTCGAGCACGAAGCCAGCGCAGATTGATCACTCCCGTTAGCATATCCCCCTGTTTCAGTCGTGCAGGAAAGGGGGAAGCAATATGCAGGACGGAAGTGTGACAGTTGAGCGGCGCAAGCGAGGGCCGGATGTTTGGTGCTTCAGGTGGCGAGAGGGCGGGCCAGACGGCCGAAGAATACACCGGCGGATCGTTCTTGGAACTGCTGACGACCTGAAGGGTATCGCGTCAGCGCGCAAGGCGGTTGTTGGACTGAGAAGCGAAATCAACGTCAACGACATTCGGGTTAGAAGGGAATCGATCGCGTTGGCCGATTTATCGAGACATTTCCAGCAGCGAGAGCTTGTCGACTGTAATCCACGAATTTCGTATTCGACGAAGAAGGCATACGCGGGCTACTTGGAAAAGTGGATCGACCCTCGCTGGGGCGCGTATAGGTTGCTGGACGTTCGAGCTGTGGAGGTGGAGTCGTGGTTGAAGTCGCTGAACCTGGCACAAGGAACACGCTCCAAGATACGGAATGTGATGAGCGTGTTGTTCAATCACGGACGTCGCCACGACCTTTGCGACCGTAACCCCATTGAGTGGGTCAGGCAGAGCGCCAAACGCCGCGCCGCGCCAGATATCCTGACCAGCGATGAAGTCCAGGGATTGCTTGCAAATCTTCGCTTTAGAGAAAGGACCTTGGTGCTATTTGCAGTAACCACCGGCCTCCGCAGGAGCGAGCTGTTCGCGTTGAAATGGAAAGACGTCGACTTCCAAGGTAATCAGATCCACGTAACGCGCTCGATCGTGCAGAACGTTATTGGCGTTTGTAAGACAGAGAGTTCACAGAAGCCTGTACCGGCTCACAATGATCTGATGAAGGCTCTGTGCGAATGGCATGGGCAGACGCCGTATCAATCGTCAGAGAGTTGGGTATTCGCGAGCCCGGCGAAACAGGGACGCAGGCCTTACCTAGCACAGCAAATCATGCAGCGTCATATTCTCCCCGTTGCGCGGAAGTTGGGAATCACCAAAAGAATCGACTGGCATACTTTTCGTCACACGTATTCGACGCTGCTTCGATCCACCGGTGCGGAATTGAAAATCATGCAGGAACTGTTGCGTCACTCCACGATTCGCGTGACGCTCGATACGTACACTCAGGTGGTAACGACTGAGAAACGCAATGCACAGGATGCCGTGGTCGCGCTCCTGTGCCCGCAAAAAATGCAATAAACGTGAGCTCTGCCTGGCGAGAGTTTGTTTTCCTGTACCTATTTTGTGCCCACGCGAAAACGGAGCACTTTCGGTAAGTTCTTTAGAAAGAATGGCGGGGACGACGAGACTCGAACTCGCGACCTCTGCCGTGACAGGGCAGCGTTCTAACCAACTGAACTACGTCCCCAACCGTGGAATCAACAACCCAGCCTAAAATCTTGCAAATAAGGCCATTGCAAGATTCGCATACAGCGCATTGTTCGCCTGCGGTGCATACGGTAGCAGCTGTCCCTGCCAAAACCGCCAATAAACCGCTAATAAGAATTCGTGCGCTCATGCGAGTTTTATCCTAACACAGATGCATCAAAAGAGGCGAACCACCATTCTGAACCGCCATTCTGAGGCTCGTGGAGGCGGCCGATTCGTGCCAAGCATTCGGTTGAAAGCCGAAGGAGCGTAGTGCCGCTCGGCTTAAATGTAGATTTGTTCCTGTGGCTCTGTCGGAGCAATGTCACCCAGATAAGACCTGGTCGCGCTGAGAATTAATCCGTCGGAGCCATTCGGGTCAGCGGCGGTTTGGAAAACCTCCGTCTTGTCACGTGAAGCCGCAGGCTGCGCTAACTCCTAAAAGAGAACGTCAATTCGGCAGGTTTAGCTTCTTCAAGAGCGCGCCAAATCGCGGGTCGTTGTCCAAGCTGTTCAGTAGGGGCTCCACTTTTGTAAACATCATACTGGGATCACGTTGGGCATAAGCTCGGTCCAGCCACTCGAACGCTTCGTCGGTCTGGTTGCGGAAGGCATGAATCGCGGCGAACTCGAACGCACTATCTATGTGGTACTTCGCAATCAACTCCCTGAATGCGGCGTCCGATTGTTTTTCCCGACTAATCGAGTCTTGATGAGAGCAGCGTACTCCGCTTTGGCTTCTTTATAGGCGGGCAAGTCGGGATCGGCGTCTCGCCACAAGGTCAAAAACTCTTCGTAGGATTTGCGGGCGGATGCCTTGTCGCCTATCAGTCTCTGTGCACGACCGAGTTGAAGCCGGGCCAGCGGGCCAGTGATATACCCCTGGCATAAACCCGGATTATCGATCAGCTTCTGGAATTCGCCCGCTGCTGATCGGCCATCTCCTGACTCCAGGTAGGCCAGGCCACGGATGTAGGCAGGGTACATGTAATCGAACGACTGGGTGACCGCGAGGTCGTAGCGGATGGTGCCGCGGAGCATATCAATGGCGGCGGCGGGATCGTGCTGTTGCAACTTGACCGCGGCGCGAACTGTGGGAACAAGATACTTCTGCACAAGAGTGTCCAATGGCGCTTCTTGGCTGACTTCGTCTGCGAGCCGTTCGGCTTCGTCCGTTCTCCCCGACCGGGCGAGCGAAAGAGCCAATACCATTTTCCTGTTTCGTTCCAATTTACTCTGAAGTGCCTGGTCCTGGGTCTTGCGCGCTTGGATGGCCCTGCCCGCCTCAGCGTTGTGAAGGGCCGAAAAAACAACCTCGGTGGAAATATCTTCCGGATCCGAAGACAGCTTCGATGCCTGTAGTTGTAAGCGATCCGCGGAATCAAAGCGCCCCTGCTGAGCTTCATATATCGATCGCTCACGCAAAAACAAAACTCGATTAGGGCCATTCGCTTCGCTATCGAAGATCCGGTCGAAAGTGATTCGATCACCTTCGATGAACGCGAGTCGAAATCTTTGGGTCCTCAGTCCGAGGCTGTCAAATTTAAGGGCCTCCGCTTGATCCAGCCATGCACTCGCCTCTTTGAACCTACTGGCGATGATGTTGGCCTGGGCTGCAAAAGCAAAATGGATTGGACTTGGCCCCAGCCGCGCCATCTCATCTTCTGCGGCGGCCGCACTATCGAGCTGGCCGAGGTGAATCAGCGTGTTTGCCAGATTTCTATGAAAGAAGACATCGCGAGGATAGAGTTCCTGCGCTCGAAGTGAAATGGAGTAGGCCTTGTCGAGTTCCCCGGTCACATTACTGCAGTAGATAAGCTCGATATTTAGCCTGTTCTTCTCTGTCATGCGCTCGCGCAATTGGTAGGCGTGCGCGAAGGAAGCTACCATCAGGTCGTGGTGGCCGAGAGATCCGTGGGCCGAGCCAATCGCTTGGTACATAACCGCAAGGTTAGGGTCAAGTTCAACTGCTCGCTGATAAAGTTTGAGTGCTCCCTCAACGTCGCCTGCCAGGTAGAGTTTGGGTCCTTCAGTGCCGGCTTGCAAAGCCTCGAGCGAGGAACTGAGCGCCTTTTCCAGCGGCTGATTGAAACGCGCCAGCGAATCTGCAGGCTCTCCCAGCCTCCCGCGAAGGCGTGCGGCCGTCGTTCCCAACTCATGGACCACCTGACTACGAGCGCTAATGTCGTTCCTTTCCTCAGCCAAGGTCGCTCCTGATCCGCAGTCAAGCGCCTTGATCTCCAGGTGATATCGGTTACCGGCGTCGGCGATTGAATCAGAGATCACCATCTTGCTGTTGGTCTTACTACAAATCTGGCGTGCGATCTCTGGGGTGATCTTCGTGGTCGGCGGAAGTTTCATTTGCCCCATGGTGGCGTACGTTTTATCCAATCCCAGCAGGCTTAGGTATGGCGTCTGCTCCATTTCATAGCGCAATGCAGTGTTTAAAGCACCGTCGAAAACAGGGTCGCCGGTTCGGTTGTCGGCGTCGGCCAGCACGATTGTGTCGGTGGGAGCGAGAGTGATGCGATGGCGATAAACTTCGTAACGCCAGACACTGAGCGCGCCAACCGCGAGCAGCGCGCCCGCCACGAACGCCTGCCGCATCCGCCGTCTTGTTGGATGGACCTCCCGCGTGATTCGCGCGAGGTCATCCTTCAGTGCGGTCGCTGATTGGTAGCGTCGATTGCGGTCTTTCTCGAGTGCCTTCGCCAGCACGAGATCAAGGCTGCGCGGCAGGACCGGATTGCGGGCTCT
>Ga0210407_10000699_pt1 | contig 36051 bp, 27 predicted proteins | sample IncBWC27MmetaG_FD_150860 | JGI IMG/M metagenome (GOLD analysis project Ga0210407, IMG submission 150860) | Forest soil microbial communities from Barre Woods Harvard Forest LTER site, Petersham, Massachusetts, United States - Inc-BW-C-27-M | ecosystem: Environmental > Terrestrial > Soil >...
TGATTAACGCATTAACCGTCCAAGTGGATTTCAGGCAATTTGACTTTTCCGGTTACGCGACTAACCGGGAGTTGACCAATCACCCCGCTGGAAAGGATTGAATATCTGCGGTTCACACTGTAAATTGACGTTTAGTCATGGAACTGCCGATTGTCAAGAAACGCATCAGCCACGTAGTGGTCACAGTCTCCTCCCTATCACTCTTTTTGCCAATCGTGCTTTGGAGTCAGAGTGGGGGGTTCTCGCAGGAATCCCGGCGGAATTTGGAAAAAAGAAAGAGTGTGATTCAAAACGAAATCGATGAACCGAAATCACCTCCTTGGGCGGGCCGCTATCGATATGGCAGTATGGTCAGCAGTTTTCAGTTAACCCTCGCGCCAGAATCGGGATTCGCGTTTTCTTCGAGTGGATGCGTCGGGATATACGGTCTGAATTACGGCACTGTTCAAGTGACGGATGGAATGCTGAAGTTGGTTCCCCTAGAGAAGAATCGTCGTGGAGACTTTTGGGGAATCTCGACCGAATTGCTTCTAATCTCTTGGGGAGAGCGCCGCTACCTGATACCGCCTACGCAAATTCTGAATTTCATAAATGCAATCAATGCTGGGTTTGAACCCCGCAGAACCGGGTCGGGCTTGTACTTCCTCAAATGGGGAGATGAGTACAAGCCTGTTGTAGGGAAACCGAAACTGCCAGCAGAGTATGCAGACTACTTATTAGGAAATCCAATTCAAGCGAGAATATCTTCGCATCAAGGAACACGCATTGAAGGAGACACCGTGCGAAGCACAGTGGTCCTAGATGTGGGCACGGCCCAAGGCGTAAAGGTGGGCATGCAATTCTATTTTCAAAATGCTTTGCGTGATTATCCACCCGCAGTGATTACCGCTGTGAATGATTCCGACTCCATAGCGGAATTCGTCCAAGCCGCGCGTGGAATGGAGGAGTTATCGCCTAGGCCCGGCTTACCGTTGTCCACCTTGGCCGACCGCCCAGAATGAATAAAATCGTCTAGGTCCCGATTAACGCCGAAACCGGACATGTGGTTTTGAGCGATTCGATCACCCAGTTCCTGCACGCCGCTTTCGCGCGAGTAAAGTTGGGCGCAACTAGGGCGCAAAACTCGGGCCCAAATGGCTTAAAGTTGGCCGACGTGAGTGGAAGGGCAACCGATTCAACGAGACTTAGTGCAGGGGCGACGGGTTCAAACCCCGTCGCTCACCCCAGTTTTTTCAATCAATTGCAATAATTGCTGTCTTGGCATTTTGCACATCGTTTGCACAATCGGCCCACCTCAAAATCGACGCAATTACTCAGTTCAATGCGCGGAGAGCCTCGTGCTGACCTCGGCGGCCTGCTCAAGTACACCCTGAACTGAATTTCACCTTAGCATCCGAATTTAGTAATCTCTCTCGCGGTTATCCGTACAATTTCGGAGAGCAGTTCGTCGAGTTGCTATGCAAAATTGACCTGCTGCGGAGTCGGCAGGGGGGCGAATGGGGCCCTTGGCCGCATGTGTAATGCTTCGGCGTATCCTGTTACGACCGCCAGACGCCGAGCCGACGGCCGCGACGTGCCCTAACAACCATCCGCTCGGAAATTCGCGTGATGCCGCGATCGATGTAGGGCGAGCCGGATGACTCGTCCTACACCTGCTAGCGCGGTTTGCTAATCCTCCGTTTCATACGTCCAGACTTGGGCCGGCTCATTTCCTTTTGCCGGAACGCCCACGTAAAAGCGATCGCGCTTCGCGAACCAATATCCCGTCCGCACCCCGATCGTGGAAGCGACGTTTTGAATCAGTGAGTAATGCTCCGGATCGTCTTGCTGAAAAACGCCGATAAAGCCTTCGCCGCCGATTTCGTAAATGCGTTTTCGTGAAGCGTCAAAGAACACGTCGTCGCACTCGCCCGCAGCTCTGAGTCTGGTGATTTCCTTGCCCGCCTCAGTATCGAAAACGACCAGCATGGGCGTCTTGCGCGTGACTGTGAACAACCGGTGGTCTTCTTCATTCAGTGCCATCGCATAATTTCCGCGCAAGGCTTTTAGCGGCCATTTCGCGACCGCGCCGCTCTTGCGATCAATCGATTCGACTACATTTTCAGCGTCTGGCACGTTGACAAAAATGTGCCCGCCGGATGCTTCTACCTGGAATGACTCCGGATGCCCGCCCGTTTTGAAAATCTCGCCGACTCGCGCGTCGGTCGAGGGATCAATCGTCGCGATGCCTCCGTCCTCCTCACCAAAACCGACATAGACTTTTTTGGAAGCGGCATCGTAGCGCATGTTGTCTGGGTCTTCGCCCACGTCAATGGACTTGCGTAGAGTGTACGTTGCGCCGTCGTACACATTCACTTTGCCGTTTCCGGCATTCGCGACATATAGCTTGTCAAAGTCCGGCACATAGAGAGGACCCTGCGGCTCACTGAGTCCCTGAATGCTGTGAATCACTTTGCCAGAGAACACATCGATGACCTCCACGGTGTTATTTCCCAACGCGGATACAAACAAACGTCTGCGTTTGGCATCGGCCGTGAAATGGTCCAGCCGCCCAGCCACATGGGGCACGGGAATTTCTTCTTCCAGCTGCAGTGCAGGAATCTCTCGGCCTTGCTGCTCGGTCGCCGACGATCTCGCGCTAACTGCAACCAGGAGAGCAAATCCGGTTAATGCTAATGCTCCAATTGCCAACATTGTCTTCATGTTTTTCTCCCGAATGGTGTCAGTTTTTATTACTCTTAGCACCCGAGCTTATGGACGCGGCTGGTAGACCAGAATCGCAGCAGCGTCCTGATTGTTTGCGGGCGCCGCCACGTAATAGCGATCGAGTTCGGGAGACCAAAAGGACGTGCCAGCCCCGGGTTTCGTCGAAATCGTCGCGATTTGCGTGTAATGATCGGGCTCTGCTTGTTGGTAGATGTAAACGAAGCCGACGTCCACATCTCTGCCGCCCGACACGTAAACGCGACTCCGCTGCGAGTCGAAATAAACGCCATCCATCCCGTCCATAGTAGGCAGACTGGCTACCTCGTTACCCGTCGCCGAATCCATCGCGATCATTTGCGGAGGAACATGCGTGCCCAGGAACAGGCGTTTCGCAGATTCATCGAAGGCTGCATCACCAGGGCGCTGGCTGCTGACGTGCCATGTGGCAACTACCTGACGCTTTTTCGTGTCAATCACCTGGACCTCGTTGGCCGCCGGAATCAAGACAAACAGAGTAGCTCCGGATCGATTCAGCAAAAGCTCCGCAGGATGAGCCGCAACGGGCACGGCGGCGACCTTCTGGTCTTTCGCGGCATCAACAATTCCAACTTCACCGTAATCCTTGCCCGCGTCTTTGCCGCCGTAGCCCACATACAGCAGGTTTCGGTGTGGGTCAGAGGCTACGCGATTGGGACCAAGCTCGAGCTGGATCGAATCGAGCAGAGCGAACGTATCAGCGCGAAAGACGCGAACCATTCCGTCATCACCGCTCGCAACGAAAAACTTGTTGAGTGCCGCGACGTATGCAATTCCTTGTGGCTTCTTAAATCCAGAAATCCGGCGTAGCCACTTCCCCGCCTGGAGGTCCACCACTTCGACCGAGCCGTTTTCAAGGCCGGAGACGAATAGTCGCTGCCCCTGTACATCCACGTCCAAATGGTCCAGTCGCCCCTTCACGCCGGGCATCGAAATAGTTTGCAGCAGGCGTAGCGGAGGATTTGTTTGCTCCTGCGCATAAGCAGCGGCAATCGCAACGATGGCGAGAACAAGTATCGCCGTGGCGGAGATGTCGAGAACTTTCCTCATTCTTTCACTCCTCAAAAGGCCGCTGCGCGAACTCCCGGCCCTGAAAACCTTCCTCGATAGTGATTTGCCACGGCCTTCCCCGCAAATTGCCTCAAGAACTCGAGCGATGCCCCCACGCGCTCGACGCAAATTAACCGTCAACGAGGTGCGCGGCCGGCCTTGCGAACCTAAACGGGTTTGTCTTCGAGACTCTTGCCGGCGTCAACAAAAAACCAAAGCAACCCTGAAAAAACGGTGATCACTGCCGCAAGATCTAGCGCTCGCGTCCAATTGTATTGGGTGGCGATGTAGGCCGTAACCGTGGAAGAGATGGCTCCGCCGACGCTGCCTAAAGTATTCATTAATGCCGAAAGTGTAGCGGAATGGTCAGGCACCAGATCAATACAGGCCGCCCAGAAATTTGCAGCAGCAAACATCAAGAACCCCGCGGCCATCGCCATCATCGGAAGCGCGAAAGAGGTGTTGCTCGTGTGGCTGCCAGAGAATAGCAGCGTGGCCGACAACCCCATTCCCAGCCACACCGCGCACTGGCGACCGCGACGCCGCCCAAAGTTCCGAGAGACGCGGTCAGAAAACAATCCGCCGAGCGGAGAAATCAGGGTCATCGCGAGAAATGGGAACGAGGTCCACGCCGCCGCCTGCATGATTCCGAGCCCTCGCACTTTCGCCGCGTAAAAATAGAACCAATTATAATAAACGTAAAAAGCGTAGCCTTGGCATCCGTAGCCGAGAATCAGCCCCCATATTGAACCGCTGGAAAACATTCGGCCCCATGGAACAGCCTTGCGCTGCGACACGGCTTGGCTCTTTCGCCCAAGAAGTGGCTGGCCTTCCGGGTGAATGACGGCAAGCTCGGCCGCATTCACGCTCGGGTGCTGCTCCGGCCAGTCGGTGCAGTAATACCACCACCAAAAGAGAACGATGAAAGCGATCGCCGCACACAGGTAGAAGGACACTCGCCAACCCCAATGGATCATCGTCCACGAAATGAGAATGGGGGTTAAAGTTCCGCCGAGTCCGAGTCCTGCCGTTTGCAGACCACTGGCGAATCCTCTTTCTCGAGCTGCTGTCCAAGATGCAATCACGCGCGTGACGTTCGCCGAGCTGGCGGCTTCACCAACGCCCGTGACGAATCGAATCACCTGCAAAGCGAGCAGAACGCTGATTCCGCCGCTCAGGGCGAGTCTTGGCGCGATGCCCATCACAGCAGTCCCAACGCAGAACAGCAGCATAGAAATCGTCAAGGTGCGCCGAGGGCCGATCCAGTCTCCGATGTATCCCCAGGGAATTTGAAATAGACCGTAGCCCCACAGGAACGCGCTGAAGACGCGGCCCATGGTGATCGTGTCAAAGGAAAATTCTTCGGAGATATACTTCCCAGCGATGCTCAGGTTCAGGCGGCACAGTGTGGTCACCGCCATGATCAACATAACGGTGAGCATGATTCGCCAGCGAACCCGGGTGGGAACAGCGCTGGAAGACGCGCCTTGGGCCTGCATCGCTTGCGGAGGAAGAGTGCCTGAAGTGTTCAAGAGATTTTTTGGCCCCGTGGTAAGACTAGTGGCTCTTCATTGCTGAAATCGACACCCGAGAGAGCGGGAAAAAAGGCCGCGTCATTGCGACGCGGCCCTCTCCCGGGTGGACCTACCGGTTACCAGATGAGCTTCAATCCGAGTTGAATCTGCCGCGAACTCGTGGACGTCTGGTTCAGGGCGGTCGGCAACGCGCTGCCATTGAAGTCGAAGAGCGAGTTGTTCTGCGTCCCGTTCAAGAAATTCGGTCCGATGAAGTTCGTGTGATTCAAAATATTGAAAAACTCCGCGCGGAACTGCACGTTAAATGTTTCCGAAATTTTCGGCACCGCGGTGTTTTTGAAAACCGAAAAGTCCACAGTGGTGACGCCCGGCCCGTAGAATTGGTTGCGCTTCGTGTTCCCGAGCACGTTCGAGCAGAATTGCTGCCCGGCCGGCGGCGCCAGTGGGTAGTTGGTATAGGAAAGCGGCGCACAGCCGAACGGATTAGCCGTCGTCGCGAGCGGCAAAGATGTTGGCGCTGTAGGGGGCGTGAAGCAGGCCGTATTCAGATAGTTCACGCCGCCGTGAATCGGATTGCACCCGGGCAACAGACTTGCGAAATTCGTGGTGAAATCGCCGTTGAAGCCGGTGCCCAGCGGGTCGTTGCCATCGCCCACCGTGGCCGTGAAAGGCGAGCCGGTGGTATAGGTAATGATGCTGCCGAGCTGCCATCCGCTCGCCAAATTCGAGACAAACGCGGATGACGAATGTGGCGACGGCAGATTCCAGATAAAGTTGCCAACCAGCACGTTTCGAATGTCGAAATCGCAGGCACCCACGCGCGCGGATTTCACCAGGAGCAACGGCACCGCAATCGAAGTCAGATACGTGTCACCGGTAACGGGAGCCGAACTGGTGTCGCTGCATTTGCCGTATGTGTAGGACAGTTGCCCTTGAATACCGTGGCTTGCCGTCTTCTTCAATTGTGCCTGGAACGAATTGTAGGTGGACTCGCCATCGAATAACACCGGGCGGATACCTGCACCGCCGCCCCAATTGGAATCAATGCGGGTGCCAGTCAGGTTATTGCTGCAGTTATTCGTTGCGCTGTACGGGCCGTTGCCCAAGATAGCGGGTGAGTTGGGATCGCAAGGAAATACGAAACCGGTCCCAGCCACTGCCGTCGGCTGCACCAGATTGATGTCGTCCGATGCGACCGACAGATGCACGGAACGGGAGCCAACGTACCCGGCTGTGGCGGAAAAGCCGTAGCCAAGGTCTCGCTGCACATTTGCGTTCCAATTCATCACCAGAGCGCGATGTGGATTCGGATCAACGAAGCGATTGCGAATCTTTTGGCGATTAAAGTTGACGTTAGGATCGGCTACACCGGTTCCTAACGTGGCGGCCGGGTCAGCTCCAATGATTTGAAAGGGAGCCGTTGCCGCTGTATTCAGACCGAATTCATAGGGCAGCGGTAAAACGTCGAACATACCGAACCCTGCTCGCACGGCCGTTTTGCCGTCCTTAAACGGATCCCATGACAGACCGATACGTGGTTCGAAGTTGTACACGGTCGGATTCGACCGGATGGGGCTGTTGGTGCCCACCGGTCCGCAGAGCGTGGTACCCGGCGTGCAGTTGGCTAGCGTTTGAATTTGCTGAAATCCCGCGCTAGCCACCGTGAATCCGTTGACCGTATATCCCGCTACCGTATTGGCATCGGTGGGCCGCGTCGTCATTTCGTAGCGCAGGCCCAGATTCAGCGTCAGGTTCGACTTCGCGCGCCAGTCGTCTTGGATGTATCCGGCGAAAAGGCTTTGGCGCAATCCGACCTCCGTTGATCCTCCCGGAGCCAGTGCGTTTAGTTGGATAGGTGCGTTCGTCAAAAAATTCTGCAAGGAGCCGTAGGTATTGAGGCGGCCGTTGGGGCTTAATTGCTCCAGGATGTTGTACTGCATCCGCTCAAACGCGAATCCGACACGAATTGACTGCGTGCCGTGCGTAATGAACGCGTCGTCGTCCGCCTGAATTGAATTGAATGCGTGCTTAAACCGGTTAAAGCCACCGAGACCGAAGGCGGTGGTGATCCCAGATATGGGAATCTGAGGTGTGGCTTTCGCACCGGGCGCGATCGCCAAAGCCGGATTCGTCGCAACCGCATCGCCCGAAACAGGAGTGTTGATGTCACCTTGCACGCGGCTCACGCCAAATCGGGCGGTATTCAACAGTTCCGCGTTAAAGATGTGGGTCTCTTCAATGCTGCCTGCTTCTCTGCTGGAAACAACCTCGTGAATGGTGTTTCCGAGGGGATCGCCCTGAGACTGCGGGCCGGAGTCATGGAAATAACTTCCGTCCAGGCTGTCGCGGTCGGATATTTTGTGATCCACACGAACGATGCCGTAGTTCTCGTTGGCAATAGTTGGGATGTTGACCTTTTCCGATACCGTGTCCGCATTTGTGGCAGTTTGGCAAGACGCAGGGCAAGGCCACAACGCCAAATAAGGGGCGATTGCGGGATTTACGGCGATCGTCTGCAATGACGCGCATGGATTTGTCCCGCTAGGAACGCACAATTGCCCGCTGCGCGCCTCATCCGTTGGAACATTGATCACCGTGGATCCGGCTTGCTTCTGGCGGAACCCCTCATAGTTGCCGAAGATAAATGTCTTGTCCTTGATGATTGGCCCACCGGCGGACGCCCCAAATTGCGTGCGGTGAAATGTCGGAATTTGCGATCCATCAAAAAAGTTGCGTGCGTCAAAAACGCTATCGCGATCGAAGAAGTATCCCGTGCCGTGAAACGCATCGGTTCCCGATTTTGTAATCGCGTTGATAATTGCTCCGGAGGTTCTCCCGTACTCGGCCGTATAACCGGTCGTGATCACGGAGAATTCCTGCACGGCATCGACCCCCAAGTTCAAGCCGGTCGGCCCGCCGGGCGCGGCATTCGAATAATCGTTGATCGTCAAGCCATTTACGCGGTAGTCGTTCTCATTGGCACGGTGGCCGGAGTCGCTCAACTGATTTCCGAAACCTCGGTTTCCCTTGTTGGCGTTGAAGCTGGTGCCCACCTGAGTTTGAATCGTGGAGACGCCGGGTTCCAGCGTCGCGAGCGAAGCCCAATCGCGTCCGTTCAGCGGCATTTCCCGAACCGTCGCGGAATCCACGGTCGCACTTACGGCCGATGTACTCGTTTCCACGCCGGTCGCGGCGGCAGTCACCTCGACGCTTTGCGTCATCTGCCCGACTTTCAGACTAACGTTTAATTCCTGCTGCGCGCCGACAGTGAGAGTAATTCCTTTTTCAACGATGGTGGTGAAACCCTGGGCTGAAATCGTTACCTCGTAGGTGCTGGGCAGAAGGTTGGGCGCCGTGTAGAACCCGTCTCCGTTCGATTCGACCGCGCGGACTACACCGGTCGCGACGTTTCTTATCGCGACGTTAGCGTTGGGAACCGCGCCACCCGATGCGTCCGTTACCAACCCCGAAAGGGTTGCGCCAGAAACCTGCGCGAACGCCGGGACAGTTTCAACTGCCGTGCAAATACAAAACAACAACACGATGACCGCACTTCCTATCATTTTCTTGAAATTCATCGGCTCCCCCCTGACCCCACCGAGTGCACACACCTCATTCTGAGGTGGACTCTGCGCCAGCCGCACTGCGCCGTGCAATGCTTTATGCATCACATCCAAAACATTTATAAGTAACTCAGCTAGACCAATGGAATTACATACTTACGGGAAGTGATAACAAAGGACTCTGCAGGGAAGGCTTTGACCCTCCAAGGCTGCGGGGTTATACTGCTCCGACACTTTCGTCCAGACAAACATGTCGATCAAAGATGCTACTGCGGCGCATCCGCCTATCCGGTTTGGCGTTTTTGAGCTAGACCTGCGGGCCAGCGAGCTACGCAAAAAGGGCGTCAGGGTCAAACTGCAAGAACAGCCATGCCAAATCCTGGCGATGCTCCTGGAGCGGCCCGGCGAAATCGTCAGCCGCGAAGATCTACGAAACAGGTTGTGGCAGCGCGATACGTTCGTCGATTTCGACCACAGCCTCAATACCGCGATCATGAGGCTCCGCGAAGTTCTCGGTGATTCCCCGGAAAACCCAATTTTCATTGAGACTCTCTCACGCCGCGGCTACCGATTTATTGCGCCAGTCGAGGAGATCGCGGCTCCGAACGGGTCGAGCCATAGGCTCGCGGGTCTCAACGGCGCTTCCCATGTCGCCGCGAACGACGAGGGTGCGGCGCCGACGTCCACCAGCTTCCCGCAGGCCGAGCATCCCGCGCACCGCGCGCCGCATTACGTGCAAATCTCCACGCGCGCGATTGCCGGCACTGCACTTTGCATTGCCGCCATGGCACTGATGTCGCTACTTATTGTTCGTTACGCGCGAAAGCCCTCTGTGAGCAGCGCTAATTCGGAACCGATCAAGTCGCTGGTTGTCCTTCCGTTGGAAGATCTTTCCGCAGAGAAAAATCAGGATTACTTCGCCGATGGGATGACGGATGAATTGATTGCCAGTTTGGCGAAGATACGTCAATTGCGCGTGATCTCGCGCACATCGGCCATGGCCTATAAGGGCACACGTAAACCACTCTCTGAAATCGCGCGCGACTTGCATGTAGATGCGGTCGTGGAAGGAACGGTGTTGCGCGCCGGCAATCGGGTCCGCATCACGGCGGAGTTGGTCCAAGTTTCCACGGACCGTCATCTATGGGCGGAAACCTACGAGAGCGAACTAGGGAATATTTTGACGCTTCAAAGCCAGGTGGCCAGCGCGATCGTAAATGAAATCCGCATCAACCTCACGCCTGAGGAGCAGAAGCGCCTGGCGACACCTCGATTGGTAAACGCCCAGGCCTATGAAGATTATCTGAAGGGGCGTTATTACTGGAATAAGCGGTCGGAAGAGGGACTGACCAAGGCGGTGGAATACTATCAGCGCGCCGCCGACAAGAACCCTCAGTATGCCCTGGCATACGCCGGATTAGCCGATTGCTACGATTTGTTGGGGAGCACGGTCATCGGGGCCATGCCTTCCGCTGACGCAGCGCCGAAGGCAAAAGCCGCCGCGCTCAAGGCGCTCGCGATTGACCCTAGCCTGGTTGACGCTGAAATCACATTGGCCAGCGTAAAACTCAATTACGACTGGGATTGGCAGGGCGCGGAGAATGGCTTCAAACACACCCTCGAACTCAACCCCGATCAAGCGACGGCTCACCAACGCTACTCTCTCTATCTCACCGCGATGGGCCGCTCGCAAGATAGTATCGTCGAAGTAAAGCGCGCCCACGACCTCGACCCGCTGTCACTGAGCATAAATTTCAGCCTCGCCTGGCGCCTTTATCTGGCGCGCCAATACGATCAAGCGATCCAGCAATCTCGCAGCACGATTGACCTGGATCCGAACTTCGTACTCGCGCATCTTGTCCTGGGTCAAACCTACGAGCAGAAGGGCGAGTTCGAAATGGCTATCGCTGAGCTGAAGAAGGCAGTTTCGATTTCGCCGGATAGTCCTCTGATGCTGGGCGCGCTTGGCCACGCCTATGCGGTGGCGGGCGACACCGCCGACGCGGAAAAACTGCGGGACGATCTCCTCCGGAGATCCGGGCGACAATACGTTTCGCCCTTTTACATTGCGCTCATCTTCACGGGCCTGAAAGAAAACGAAAAAGCTCTCGATTGGCTGGATAAGGCGTATCAAGACCGATCCAATCCGCTAATTTTCTTGAAGGTTGATCCAGAACTGGATCCCCTGCGCTCGAGCCCCAGATTCCAGGATTTGCAACGACGAATCGGACTACCTCTCTAACCGACACATCTCTAATCGACACATCCATGCGCGTTCACGGACCTGCCGCCGCAAGGACCGACACCTCGGATGTTGCAAACGAACGTAACCAGCAAGTTGGTGGTTATCGGGCGACGTCTGCGTATTTGTAACACGGCTTTCAATTCGAAGATGGCGCTTCGCGTGGCGCCGGGAGGCCCAGGGACCGAGCGTAAGCTCCTCTAACTGGGCTCGTCCTGCTTCGCTCCACAGCTTCTTCTTCCGTCGCTGGCCTTCGTTCATCGCTATGGCCTGCAGTTGACTCATGATCCGCGTCCGCATCTGCGCGAGCCGATGCCGATGCCAGAGCAGTTGCCGCAGATCCCGATTCTCCGGATCAGATACCCGGATCTTGGGAAAGTTGTGGTCTAGCAGCAGCCTCAACAGCAGCTGCGCATCGTTGCGGTCGGTCTTCTGCTTGCGGACTCGTTTGGTTTTGATCTTCGCCGCATCGCCGATCCACAACTCGATGCCCAGTTCTGCCAGTAACCGCTCGCGGCAGCGTGAATAGCAGGTGGCCTCCATCCCCACGCGCACGATGGCGTTGCCCCAAGACCTGGGGCTTTCGGTCCAACTTCGGTACAATCCAAGGGGTTGGTTGCAACGCGCGGTTCCGCGTGAGCGACACCAGATGCGGCACTTGTGTGATTTTACCTGCTTTCTAGCAAAGCAGGCGCTCTCCGGGACGTGCTCCGTTCACCGGTTCGCTATTTGCCGCGGACGCGATGCTCTCCCCAGGCGCTTGGGTGTGCGCATTTTGAGTGCAACTGGAGAAGCGAGAATGGCTCCTATACCGCCGCTGGCCGCCGTTCTTTTGGCAGCCGCCGGTAGTCTTGCTGGCGAACGATTGCTTGCGAAGGCAACAGAATTTGTGTGCGAAAACGGAGCCGAGATCAGGCAACAGCACATCCTGTATTTTCTGCTCAAGTTGACCGAAGGCGCTGACTAACGTGTTGCCGAAGCTCGGCCCTCAGCACGGCTCGCCCGCAACTCTCTCCAGAAGCCGCTTGAACGCCAGGAGTCGGGTCAGGGTTTCAAACTGAATGCTACGTGCCACCCCATTACTTCCTGCGGTTTGTCACCTGTTGACTCGCCGCTTCTACCTCACGGCGCGCCGATTCCACAAAGCGGGGCTGTTTCATTTCTTTTGCCACAGCGGCAAGCGCAGCTTTATCCAGCTCTTTTTTTGATTTTTTGTATTTCATTTCACTGCGCGATGCTAACAGTCCGCTAGCAGCGATTCTGTTTCCTTTGGCACACCTGCACGGAACTCCCACCCAAGCCCGCTTCACGCCGTATTACATAGCTATCCGCCCACCTAACGAGTATGGTTGAGGCAGTCTCACTAGCATCCTGCCGTAACCCCTCTCTACGGCCTACGGCTCCTTGCGAAATCAGACGGAATCCGTCGCGCACAGGAGCTTTATGGCATCGCCAAAATTACCTCGTCGTATCTCCGCCATCCCCGCAGGCGCCGATGGAAACCGCAATAACATCCAAAATCTGATCTTGCTGGGCCTGCCCGCTGACGAATTGCATGCGGCCACCAATAAAATGGAGTTCGTCGACCTGCCCACTCACTCCGTTCTGCATGACGCAGGCGATCCGGTCACGCACGCCTACTTCATTAATAGCGGCCTCGCTTCCGTATTGAACGTCATGAGCGACGGGAAAAGCGTGGAAGTCGGTTTGGCGGGCAAGGAAGGATTTATCGGGCTTCCGCTCGTCGTGGGCCTCAGCACCAGTCCCACGCAAGTGATCATGCAGGTTGCAGGCAGCGCCCATCAAATTACCGCGGCGGATTTCAAGGAAGTTCTGTCGCACGCGCCGGTATTGGAAAAGAGCTTGAATCGTTTTGGGCAAAGTCTCGGAATGCAGACGACCCACGTGGCCGCCTGCAATCGCTTGCATGAAGTGGACGAGCGCCTCGCTCGCTGGCTGCTGATGAGCCAGGACCGGCTCGGAGGAGACGTCGTGCCTCTTACCCAAGAGTTTCTCGCGCACATGCTCGGAACGCGCCGTGCCAGCGTGACGGTGGCCGCCGGCATTCTGCAAAAGGCGGGATTGATCACCTACAATCGCGGGAGCGTGAAGATTGACGACCGCAGCGGTCTGGAAGATGCCGCCTGCGAGTGTTACGCCTCGATCAGACAGCAATCGGAAAAGTGGGAAAAAGAAGTCAACCGACTTGGTACGGTACCGCGCTGACGCCGCCTGCACGCGAGCTTAGAATTCCCCTCCGCTGGAGGTCCCTATGTTCGAGGGTAACTGGCGCGCGCTCTATAAAGCGGCTGTTCTCGAGACCGACTCGGTGAAATTGGAGCTCCGTGTAAAAGCCGTGGAAGACGCCATTCGCGCGCGTCAATCGCTGAACGGCCAGGTTTCGAGCGACGAACGCGCGGAGATGCAAGAAGCACTGGACGCTTTGGGCGTACTGAAATTAGAGTGGAAGCAACGCAGGAAGTGAATCGCTCGCTATCAGTTGGCTGCGGCCTGGCGGTTTCCCCAGAAATAGGGCTTCGTCGAGTGCATCCTCCATTGGTACCCTAGCGTACATCGGCCTGGGTGCTCCCCAGCGATTTGGCTGTCACCCTGTGGTTCAAGGGGGTGACTTGTTAAACCGCGTCCTTATCGTTGACGATAATCCTTCCGTTCGAAGCGAAATTCGCGCTCAATTGGAAGCGTCTGGCATCGCAATTTGCGGCGAAGCCTTCGACGGCCTGAATGCTGTCATACAAGCGCCGGCATTAAGTCCTGACCTGATCATTCTCGACCTGTCCATGCCTCGTATGTATGGCCTGGACGCCGCACGCGAACTTCGCTGCGTTTGTCCGAACGTACCCATATTATTGAACACCATGCACTCCGCGGTTATCCGCTCGGAAGCAAGCCTGCCTGAAGGCATTACGGGCGTGGTGGACAAGCGCGAAAATCTCTTGCCCCGCGTTTTGAAGCTACTGTCAAAGTCTGACTCAGCGCGGCGCAGGGCTTAACAGCATTCGAAAAGAAATCTCCAAGAAATCTCGACCGCATTGTAATAGTCCCGCGCGCCGCTTCGTTTCCACGTCCCGGCTCTGTCCAGGCGTCAGCTTGAACGCCGCCGTTTCCTGCTCGCCCGCCGCAATCGTCGGTGATATCGTGTCCCGTTCGCGCAAGCTTGTTGTCCCCATGAACATACTCGACGGCACGCGCTACATCCCAACTTTCGCCGCTGTGCTGTCCGCATCACAAGCGCCGCAGGAATCACAAGGATATTAATGACCACTAGCGCGCCCGTAACTTCCTCCAACCTCCCCGCTACTCCCTCCGATCCGACGTTCGCGCGCCGACTCGGCCTCTTCGATTCGGTGATGGTCGTCGTCGGCGTGATGATTGGCTCCGGAATTTTCATCGTCTCGGCCGACATGTCGCGCCAAATCGGCAGCGCCGGATGGCTGCTCGTCGCCTGGCTCTTCACGGGCGTCCTCACCATCGCCGGAGCACTTTCTTACGGCGAGCTCGCGGCCATGATGCCCCGCGCCGGCGGAATGTACATTTACTTGCGCGAGGCGTTTTCTCCGCTCTGGGGATTTCTGTACGGTTGGACGCTCTGCACCGTCATCCAGACCGGTACCATCGCGGCCGTTGCGATTGCCTTCGCGCGCTTTTCGGGCGTGCTCTTTCCATCGGTTTCGGAATCTCATTACTTGATTCCGCCGATCCACGTTTCCAGCGGCTACGCTTTCTCGCTTTCGTCCGCGCAGCTGGTCGCGATCGGCGTGATCGCCGTGCTCACCTGGACAAACAGTCGCGGCCTGCAATACGGCAAAGTGGTGCAAAACGTTTTCACAGTCGGCAAGATAATCGCGCTGTTCGTCTTGGTCGCGCTAGGTCTCACACTCGGCTGGAACGCTGCCGCCGTTCACGAAAATTTCAGCAATGCCTGGACCGTTCGTGGCGTCTCTCCGCTCGCCGCCGGACTCAGCGCCACCACGGCCTTCGGCCTCTTCGTAGCCATCTGCGTCGCGCAGACCGGCTCGCTCTTCTCGGCCGATTCCTGGCACGACATTACTTTTGCAGCCAGCGAGGTAAAAAATCCGCGCCGCAATCTTCCGCTCTCTCTCGCCATTGGTACTGGCATCGTAATCACGCTCTATCTCCTCGCCAACGTCGCCTATCTCGTCACGCTTCCGCTCGCCGCCATCCAACACGCTCCGTCCGATCGCGTCGGCACCGCCATGTTGCAAACGATTTTCCCTACGCTTGGCGGGGCGCTGTTAGCCGCCGCGATTATGGTTTCCACGGTAGGCACCGTGAACGCCTTGACTCTTGCCGGCGCGCGAACCTACTACGCCATGGCTCGCGACGGATTGTTTTTTCAATCCGCTGGAACACTAAATTCCGCGCGCGTGCCGGCGTGGGCCTTGCTCATTCAAGGGCTCTGGGCGGCTTTCCTCGTCCTGCCGCGCACATTCAACACCACGACAAAATCCTACGGAAATCTCTACAGCGATCTGCTCGATTACATTATTTCGGCCGCGCTGATTTTCTACATCCTCACCATCGCTGGCGTCTTTCGCCTGCGCGTCAAAAAACCAAACGCCGATCGGCCTTATCGCGCTTTCGGCTACCCATGGCTCGCGGCGCTCTATATCGTCGGCGCGGCCGCGATTCTGATCGTGCTGTTCACATATCGCGCCGCCACCACCTGGCCGGGCCTGATAATCGTCATTGTCGGCGTGCCGGTGTATTTTCTGATCGCCCGCTCTGCACAAGACCGTAAAATGCCCGACGAGGAGCTGCCGCAGTAGTCCAGTCCGTTAGCGCGCGATGAATCGCCAAACAAATTCGTTGGGGGTAATCCTGTGCAATTCGCTCGAATGATATCAGCCGTGGACGCGCACGCGTGCGGCGAGCCGGGCCGCGTGATCGTCGGTGGCGTGCTCGACGTTCCCGGCGCCACCATGTTCGAAAAAATGAAATTTCTCGAAACGCGCGCCGACGATCTTCGCAAATTAATGCTGCGCGAACCGCGCGGCTATCCCGCATCCAATTGCAATCTCATCCTGCCCTCGACGAATCCCGAAGCCGCGGCCGGATTCGTGATCATGGAGCAAACGGAATATCCGCCCATGTCCGGTACCAACACCATCTGCGTCGTCACCGTATTGCTCGAGACCGGAATGATTCCCATCCGCGAGCGCATCATGAAGCTGAAGCTCGATACTCCCGCCGGCCTTATCGACGTCGAAGCGGAAATCGAAAATAACAAGGTCAAGCGCGTCACGTTTCAGAATGTTCCAGCGTTCGCCGTTCATCTCGATGCGTCAATCGAAGTTCCCAGCCTCGGCACCATAAAAGTGGATGTAGCCTACGGCGGAATGTTCTACGTCATCGCAGATGCCGCGCCTCTCGGCTTTCACCTCACTCCCGACGAAGCGCGCGACATCGTCCGCGTCGGCGAAATGATTAAAGCCGCGGCCCACGAACAGCTCCCCGCGGTTCATCCCGAAAATTCCGCGATCGCCGGAATCACCATCGCCCAACTTTCCGTGCCCGCGGATCACCCGCGCTGCGATCGCAAGAACACTGTAATCGTCTCCACCGGCAAACTCGATTGGACCCGACCATCTTCATGGACCGGCGCGCTGGATCGCTCGCCCTGCGGCACCGGCACGTGCGCAAAGATGGCCACGCTTCACGCCAAAGGCCAGTTGCCGCTGCATCAGGATTTTGTGCACGAAGGAATTCTGGGCACCGCCTTCACCGGCCGCTTGATCGCGCAGACGCGTGTCGGCTCCTACGCCGCCGTAGTTCCCACAATCAGCGGACGGGCCTGGATCACCGGCATCGCGCAATACGTGCTCGACTCCGACGACCCCTTTCCGCACGGCTACACGGTCGGCGACATCTGGGGCAGCGCCGGTTGAAGTCTGGATCGGACGCGGCCCGCGCGAGCTATGCGGTGTGCGAAAGAAGAAATCCGCTCCCGCAATTCCACCTCACTGGCTAGCGCACTCGCCACGTAAACTGTTTAAAGAAAAGGAGAAAGGAATTCCGCACCCTCGCCGAGCGACGATTTTGGTAGACGCACTCAGGAGCTATCGCCCTTTCCGTTGCCTAACCTCTCCCTGATGTATATTATATGCGCGCCGTTCCCTCTGGGGTCGGATGGCTGCTCATGAGTCTTGCCAGACCACGAGTTGAGAATACTCCCTCAAAGCTGTTCGACGCCCTCGAGCGCATCCACATCGTCGATTCCCACACCGGCGGCGAGCCCACCAGAATTATTGTCACCGGTGGTCCGGACCTCGGCGGCGGATCCGTGGCCCAGCAAATGGAACGCTTTCGCCTCGATCACGATTATCTCCGCAGCGCGCTGGCCAATGAACCGCGTGGCTCGGAAGTAGTCGTCGGCGGAATTCTCTGCAAACCCTCCGATCCCTCCAGCGCGGCCGGCGTAATTTTCTTCAACAACGTCGGATATCTCGGCATGTGTGTGCACGGCACAATTGGCTTGATGACCACGCTCGCGTACTTGGGAATAATCACATACGGCGATCATCGCATCGAAACACCCGCAGGCACGGTCACGGCCACGCTCCATGAAACTGGCGAAGTCACCGTAGTAAACGTCGCCAGCAAACGCGCGGCCGCAAATGTCACGGTCCACGTGCCCGGCTACGGCGCCGTGACGGGCGATGTCGCGTGGGGTGGCAACTGGTTTTTCCTAGTCAACAATGATTCCATCGAGTTGACTGCCGCGAACATTGGAAAATTGACAGAGTTCGCCTGGGCCATTCGCCAGTCTCTAGCCACGAACGGAATCACCGGCTCCGACGGCAAAGAAATTGACCACGTCGAACTGTTTCACCCCTCGCGCAAGCCCGGCATTCAAAGCCAGAATTTCGTACTCTGCCCCGGAAAAGCCTATGACCGTTCGCCCTGCGGCACCGGCACCAGCGCCAAGCTCGCTTGCCTGTATGCCGATGGAAAATTGCAGCCCGGCGAAGTGTGGCGGCAGGAAAGCATCGTGGGCAGCATTTTTGAAGGACGGGTTCGAATCGAAGGCCGCCAGGTGCTGCCCGTTATCAAAGGTTCCGCGTTCATTACATCGGAAGCGGATGTGATTCTCGATCCGCGCGATCCATTTCGCAATGGCATTCACCCGTGAACAAGCCCGCAGAAGTCGTAATCGTCGGCGCCGGCATAGTCGGCGCGGCATGTGCCTTCGAGCTCGCGGCAGAAGGCTTGCGCGTTCTGGTGATTGACGAAGGCTTTCCCAGCTCTGGCGCCACCGGCGCAGCCATGGGTCATATCGTGGTGATGGACGATTCCGAGGCGCAGTTCGCCATCACGCGCTATTCGCAAATTCTCTGGGACGATTTGCGCGAGCAACTTCCCCCCGCCGTCGAGTTCGATCCGTGTGGCACCCTGTGGGTTGCCGCGGATGAAAGAGAAATGGACGAAGTCCGCCGCAAATTCGATTATTACCGTGAACGCGGTGTCAACGCGGAAATTCTCGATTCGCAACAAGTTCATGATGCGGAGCCTCACCTGCGCGCGCACCTTGCAGGCGGGCTTCGCGTGCCGGGAGATTCGGTCGTTTACCCGCCGTGTGCCGCGGGATTCTTGCTGCAGAAAGCTCGCGACTTGGGTGCTCGTGTCATTCAAAGCCGACCGGTCGCCGCAATCGGAAAAGGCGTCGCGCGTATCGCGGACGGCACAATTTTCGCCGCAGGCTTCATCATCAACGCCGCTGGCCAGTCCGCTCCAAAACTGAGCGCCGGAATAAATATAAAGCCGCGCAAAGGCCACTTGGTAATCACTGATCGTTATCCGAATTTTCTGCATCATCAAGTCGTCGAGCTCGGCTACTTAAAAAGCGCGCGCTCTCTCGCCACCGATTCCGTGGCCTTCAACGTTCAACCTCGAAAAACAGGCCAGGTATTGATCGGTTCGTCGCGCCAATACGGCGCGGAAAATTCGGCCGTGGACGAATCGATCCTCGCGCGCATGTTGCAGCGCGCCTTCGAGTACATGCCGGACCTCAGCCAACTTTCGGCGATTCGCGTGTGGACCGGTTTTCGACCCGCCACTCCCGACAAACTGCCTTTGATCGGCCCGTCGCCTGAAGATCCATCCGTGTTGGTCGCCGCCGGCCACGAAGGCCTGGGGATCACCACCTCGCTCGCGACCGCCAAGCTGATCTGCGCGCAAATTCTCGGTCAGCGGCCCGCAATTCCCGTTCAGCCTTATCTACCGTCTCGGCAAATGGCCGCGGAGGCGCATGTCTGAGTTCGTTTCTGTTCGCGTCAATGGAAAGCCGGTGACCGTTCGCGCTGGTGCGACCGTCGCCGTCGCAGTTCTCACCGCCGGCGCCACTTGCCGCGCGTCCGTCTCGGGCCAACTGCGCTCGCCGCTCTGCGGCATGGGCACCTGCTTTGAATGTCGCGTCGCCATCAACGGTGAACCGCAGCGCCGCAGTTGTCAGGTGCTATGCGAAGCGGACATGGAAATCGAAGTCGATGGATAGCGTCAAACATCTAAGGTTCGACATCGGCGTCGTCGGCGCAGGTCCCGCCGGAATTGCTGCTGCGCTCGCGGCCTCTGATTCCGGCAAGACCGTCGGATTGATTGACGACAATCCCGCCGCCGGTGGACAGATATGGCGTGGCGCTCAAAGCGCCACAAGACATTCGGCGTCGTCCATGTGGCTTCAACGCCTGAACAAATCCGCAGTTCAAATCGTGCGCGGTGCACGCGTCTTTCACGCCGCGAAAGGCGAGCTGAGCGCAGAATCCGATGATTCCGCCATTCAGATCACCTACGGAAAGTTAATTCTCGCGACAGGAGCACGTGAACTCTTTCTACCCTTCCCGGGCTGGACTTTGCCAAATGTTATGGGCGCGGGCGGATTGCAAGCCCTGGTAAAATCCGGCCTCGACATCGCCGGAAAACGAATTGTCGTCGCTGGAACCGGTCCACTGCTTCTGGCAGTCGCCGCATACGCGCGCCAGTGTGGCGCAAAAGTGATCGGTATTTGCGAGCAGACCTCTCGGCCACGCATGGCGCGTTTCGGCCTGAAAATGATGCTCGTTCCCGGCAAAGCCGCTGAAGCCTTGCGCTTGGCCTACGATCTTCGCGGCATCCCGCACTGGACCGATTGTTGGCCTGTCGCCGCGTTCGGAAATCGGAGGATGGAAAGCGTCCGCATTTCGTGCCAAGGCCAAGCCAGCGAAATGGAATGCGACTATCTCGCCTGCGGTTTTCATCTGATACCGAACATCGAGTTACCGCGCATGTGCGGCTGCCGGCTCCGCGAAAACTTTGTTGACGTGGACGAGTATCAGCAATCCTCGATCGCCGGAACGTACTGCGCAGGCGAGCCTACCGGAATTGGCGGCCTCGAACTCGCTCTCGTCGAAGGCGAAATCGCCGGATACGCCGCCACAAACTGGGAAGATCGCGCCAAGCATTTATTCACGAAGCGCGCACGCTACCAAAAAGTAGTCCGTATTCTTAAAGACGCTTTCCCATTGCGCCCCGAGCTGAAAAATCTCGCGCGACCAGACACGCTGGTCTGCCGCTGCGAAGACGTTCCGCACGAACACCTGCGCGAACACACCTCGTGGCGCGCCGCGAAACTGCACGCCCGCTGTGGCATGGGCCCCTGCCAGGGACGTGTTTGTGCACCCGCTGCGGAATTTCTTTTCGGCTGGGAAATTGATTCCGTCCGCCCACCGCTCTATCCGGTGCGCTGTTCGAGCTTGGCGGCAACCCCATCACATTCTGCGCCACGAATTTGAATGGAGGATTCCGATGAAGTGGAGAGGCGTAATACCCGCAATCACCACATGTTTCGATCAAAATGAAAAAGTTGACCACGCGTTCATGGCCAATCACTGCCGCTGGCTCGTCGAAAATGGCTGCACCGGCGTAGTCGCGCTCGGTTCGCTCGGCGAAGGAGCCACACTGTCATTCGATGAAAAGGTGGCGATTCTGCGCAATTGCGTCAGCGCCCTGAAAGGCAACGCGCCCGTCGTCGCCGCGATCTCCGCGCTCTCTACCGCCGAAGCCGTCGCGCAAGCCAAAGCCGCGGAATCCGCCGGATGTGAAGGCCTGATGGTTCTTCCGTCGTATGTTTACAAGGGTGATTGGCGCGAAATGAAATCCCACGTCGCCGCCGTTCTGAAAGCCACTCTGCTTTCCAGCATGCTGTACAATAATCCCGTCTCTTACGGTACCGATTTTCTTCCCGAGCAGATTCAGGAACTCGCGAATGAGCACCAGAATTTGCATTCGGTGAAGGAATCGAGCACGGATGTGCGCAGGATTAGCGCGATTCGCGCCCTCATCGGCGATCGCCTGATTTTATTTATCGGCGTGGATGACGCCATCCTCGAGGGCATCGGCGTCGGCGCCACGGGGTGGATCGCAGGCCTCGCGAACGCTCTGCCACGCGAATCCGTGGACTTGTTCAACTACGGCATGGAAGGAAAATCGGCACAGGCATTCGAACTCTATCGCTGGTTTTTGCCGTTGCTGCGCCTGGACACGGTGCCGAAGTTCATCCAGCTGATAAAATTGGTTCAGCAGGAGCTTGGAATCGGCAACGCCCGGGTCCGTGCTCCAAAACTGGAACTGGTTGGCGAAGAACTGGAATCAACCAGAAAACTGATTCGTCACGCAATTCAAAATCGGCCAAAGAATGCGAGTTCAGCTCTCGCGCACGCCGCAAGATAAAGGATCGGCATAAATGGAATTCCTGGGAACTTCTATAATCGGTTTTCGTGACGGCAATGCGGGCAAGGCTGGCGAGGCCGACAATGCCGCGTTCCAAGCCTTCGGCCCCGCCACCGGCCAAAAAATTGAGCCCTCCTTTCACTCCGCAACGGCCGAGGAAGTTGACCTCGCCGTAAGACTCGCCGCCGAAGCCAGCGCTGAATTCGGACGATTGTCCGGCGCAAAAAAAGCGGAATTCCTCGAAATGATCGCCTCTCGAATCGAGGTACAAACGGAATCTCTCGTCACTCGCGCCAATCAGGAATCCGCGCTCTCGATAGCTCGCCTGCAATCGGAAACCGGACGCACTTGCACGCAGCTCCGCATGTTCGCAAAAGTCGTGCGCGAAGGCTCCTGGGTCACCGCGCGAATCGATCGCTCCGATCCGCAGCGCAAACCAGTTCCGAAACCCGATGTTCGCTCGATGCTGCGCCCGCTCGGCCCGGTCGTAGTCTTCGGCGCCAGCAATTTTCCGTTCGCCTTTTCAGTCGCCGGAGGCGATACCGCCTCCGCCTTCGCCGCTGGAAATCCCGTCATCTTCAAAGCGCATCCTGCTCATCCCGGCACCAGCGAACTCGTCGGCCGCATCATTCGCGATAGCGTGCGTGCCTGCGATTTGCCCGAGGGAGTTTTTTCCTTGCTCTTCGATTCCGGCGTATCCGTTGGCGCAACCCTCGTGCAACATCCGCTCGTGAAAGCCGTGGGCTTCACCGGCTCCATTCCCGCCGGCCGAGCGTTGTTTGATTTGGCCGCGAAGCGCCCGTCTCCCATTCCGTTCTACGGTGAAATGGGCAGCACCAATCCCACTTTCATCCTTCCCGGCGCGCTAGCGGCTCGCGGTGAAAAAATCGCGGCGGAACTCTACGGCTCTTTCACGCTAGGCGCCGGACAATTCTGCACCAAGCCCGGTCTCATATTCCTATCCGAAGGAAAGGCTGCGCAAGCGCTTGTAAGCGTGCTCGCAGGCAAAGTAGCGGAATCTTCGAAGTTCACTTTACTGACCTCGGGAATCAGCTCCTCGTACTCTCGCGAGATTCGAAATCGCAAAAATCACGAAGGCGTCAACCTGCTCGCCGAAGAAAAATCTCCCGATACCGCATCCACTTTTCAAGCAGGCGCCACGCTCTTCCAGACGGACATTACGTCCTTCCTCGCCAGCCCCGATCTTTCCTGTGAAGTTTTCGGGCCTGAAACTTTGTTGATCAACTATTCGAAGAAGGAAGAAATCCTCGAAGCCGCTCGCGGTCTGCACGGCCATCTTACCGCCACCGTTCACGCCACCGAACAGGACATCGTGGAATTCTCCGAACTCGTCGGCATCCTCGAAAATAAAGCCGGACGAATTATTTACAATGGCTACCCTACGGGCTTGGAACTCTGCGACGCGATCGTTCATGGCGGCCCTTACCCCGCCAGCACCGATTCGCGCACTACTTCCGTCGGCACCCTGGCGATTTTCCGCTTTGCCCGCCCCGTCTGCTATCAGGATTTTCCGGACGTCGCGCTCCCCGACGAATTAAAAAACGAGAATTCTCTTCGCATCTGGCGCATGGTGGACGGCGAATTGACACGTTAGCCGTGCTGACGGATCATTCCGGAGAGGGCGATTTCTGGCTCGGCGAGCAGCGCGACAAAGATCCTGGTCCGGGAACGCGGGCGATTCAAGTCCGAAACCTTCAAGGTGCGCTACTCACCGCCCATACCTTATCAGACAAGGTCACGTAACTAATTATCACAAAACCTCAACCCACATTCGACTCGGCGCCAACTCATGAACACACCGCGCCCAAAAAATCGGCCGCCATCCCTCGTCAATCCTTGGCCGCCGCCGTCGTCGAGCGCCTGCGCGACAAAATTCTGCACGGCGAGCTTCGCGAAGGCGAGCAGCTGCGCCAGGACGCCATCGCCGCCGAATTTCAGATCAGCCGCATCCCCGTACGTGAAGCGCTAAGCCATCTCGCCGCCGAGGGACTGATCACTATCGTCGCCAATCGCGGCGCCGTCGTCTCCGCGCTCTCTCCCGACGAAATTATGCAGCTTTTCGAAACGCGCGCGGTCCTGGAATGCTACATGCTTCGTCAGGCTATCGCTAATTTCACCGAAAAAGATTTTCAAGCCGCCGAAGAAATTCTCCAGCATTTCGAGCAATCGCTCGAAGATGATGCGGAGATAAAATCCTGGGGCCAGTGGAACTGGACGTTCCATTCCGCGCTATACGCGCCCGCAAATCGCCCGGTGATGCTCTCGTTCCTAAAGACCCTGAACAACAATTGTGACCGTTACACCCGCTTGCATCTGGTTTTCACCCGCGATTTGCACATGGCCGGAAAGGCTCACCACGAACTCCTGGATGCCTGCCGCACCAAAAATCCCGACATCGCGTCCGACGCCCTCTGGAAACACATCACCACCGCCGGCGAATATCTAAAAGAACTCCTCCAACGCCACCGCGAAAAACTTTCCTGATTCGCTCGTCACCACGTCGCCAATTCCGGTTTTGACTTTGAATTCGCCGTTGTAGCGGCCAGCTTCAGCTGGGCGCCTTTGAAGTTGGTAGCGCCCGCCTGCCTACCCTTAAGCAGGCGCAGTTGACGTTGATTCTGTAGCGGCCGGTCCCGTCCCGCGACATCCGGACGGGACCGGGCAGCCGTTTGGTTCGCTTCGCCGTTACGATCGCCGAATTTACACCCGCGCCTCAGGCCTGACACCGCAAGCTAAGCACCCGTCGCACCGTCCTCCCGCAGCATCAGCGAAACTTTCCCTTCGTGAATTCCAGGCGTATCCAGCGAAATCGCCGCGCAATCTCGCACCACCCAATCCGCGCCGGCATCCCATAATTCTCGCTCCCCCACCGTCGTGGTCAGCGCAATCACGCTCGCACCTGCAGCCTTTCCCGAACGTACGCCCGCCGGCGCATCCTCCACCACCACGCAATCCCGCGCCGCAAAACCCAAAATCTCCGCGCCCTTCAGATAAGGATCCGGCGCCGGCTTGCCGTTCGTGATGTCGTTCGACGTGACAAAAGCTCCCGGCAGCGGCAATCCACTCGCCTTCAGTCGCGCTTCCGCCAGACGCCGCGTGCACGAAGTTACGATCGTCCAGCGCCCGCGCGGCAGCGCGGTCAATAATTCCAACGCTCCGGGCAACGGTACGATTCCGTCCAGGTCCACAATCTCTCCGCGCTCGAGTTCTTTATTCTCGGCCAGATGATCGCCGTTCGGCAGGTACTCGCGTATCGTGGTTATGCTTGGCCGCCCGTGCGCCCGGTGCACCACTTCCGTGGGATCGAATCCGTGCCGCAGCGCCCAATGCGTCCACACGCGCGCCACCGCCGGAGTCGAATCCACCAGCACTCCATCCAAATCCAAAAGAAGCGCAGCACAGGAAATCCGTATCATCCGCCGCTCCGCCCGTGCGCGATGCATCAATCACTCGTTTTCGCGCTATCGGAATTCCATCAAGCATACGGATGCAAAAGCCGTTCCGCAAATCAATGGTTTGGATTTCAGTAAGAGTGGCGTCGCACATCACAGATCCGGAAGGGCGGTTTCAGATTCTGCGTGAGAGCTCCAGAACCTTTGTAGGTGTCTCTAGCAACCAACTTGTAACTTTGCAACTGTCAACCCTCAACTCCACCACTTACCGAACGCCTCGCCCGCTCACTTCGCTCCTTCGCACGTGCGATGATCTTCCGGTTTGACTATCCCCTGCCGCCGGATATAACGTCGCTGCATACTACTCGTGGAGACTTTGTGAAGAAACCTCAGACAGCGCCCAAAAAACACAGCGTCCTCGTGATTGACGTCGGCGGAACGAACATCAAGCTACTGATGATTGGACAAAAAGTTCCCCTGAAGATTCCGTCAGGCCCCTCCATCACCGCCGCCAAGATGGTTCGCCTCGTCAAAAATGCCACGCGCTCATGGAAATACGATTGCATCGCCATCGGCTATCCTGGCCCGGTCATCAACGGCCATCCGCTGCGCGAGCCCCACAATCTGGGCGGCGGCTGGATGGGCTTCGACTTCCGCAAGGCCTTCGGCCGCCCCGTCAAAGTTATCAACGACGCCAGCATGCAGGCCCTTGGCAGCTACAAAGGCGGCCGCATGCTCTTCCTCGGCCTCGGCACCGGCCTGGGCTCCGCAATGATCATTGACGGAGTCCTGGAACCAATGGAAGTCGCGCACCTCGCTTATAAGCACGGAAAAACATACGAAGACTATCTCGGATTGCGCGGACTGGAAAGATTAGGAAAGAAAAAATGGCGCCGCCAGGTTTTCAAAATCACGGAAAAGCTAAAAGCAGCTTTGGAAGCCGACTACGTAGTCTTGGGCGGCGGAAACTCCACAAAGCTCAAGAATCTTCCGCCCGGCGCCCGCCTCGGCCATAACGAAAACGCCTTCCTCGGCGGCTTCCGCCTCTGGTCGCAGCCCGATCGTCCGGCGCGATAATCTCGCTCCGCTTTCAAACGAAACCGCCAACTACGGTTGCGGCGGCGCGCTCGGCGAACCAATCTTCGTCCCAATCACTTCGCCCGAAATAATAATCTCCACGCGCCGGTTCTGCTGCCGCCCCGCCGTCGTATCGTTGCTCGCCACCGGATTCGACTTCCCAAATCCCGTCGCCACAATCGAAGTCGGGTCCAATCCCTGCTGCACCAAATAATCCCGCACCGCATTCGCCCGCTGCTCCGAAAGCGTTTGATTGAACGCATCGCTTCCCACACTATCCGTGTATCCCTCGACCGATAAATGCAATCCCGGATGCGCCAGCACGATCCCCGAAAATTTCGCCAAAGCCTCGCGCGCCGGCGACTGCAATTCGTATTTCCCGAACGCGAACAACACGTCCGCCATGTTCACCTGCAGACCGCGAGGCGTGTCCGTCGTCGGCAGCACTCGATTGAATTGATCCAGCAGCGCCGCACGCAGAGCCTGCTTCTCCGCTTCCGCCTTCGCCGCCGCTTCTTGTGCGGCCTTCTCGCGTTGTGCCGCAGCATCTGCTTGCTGCTGTGCCGCCTGCGCCTGTTGCTGCGCTGCCAAAGCCGCCGCATCCGCCTGCGCTCGAGCCGCTGCGGCCTGCGCCGCATCGCGCTCCGCCTGCAATTTTTGGATTTCAGCCTGTTGACGCGCCGCTTCTTCCTCTTTCCGTTTCGCCTCCGCCGCGGCCACCGACGCCTGCGCCGCTGCCTGTTCAGCAGCGGCCTTCTGTTGCGCCGCGCGTTGCAAAGCGATTGCTCGCGCGTCGGCCGCCGTCTGCACCGCATCTCGCGCCGCCGCGATCACTTCCTTCCTGCTCGCTTTCTTCGCCAGCAAACTCTCCGCCCGCGCCAGCGAAGCCATTGCCTTCCGATAAGCATCCGGCGCCAGCGTGTCGGCCGCGGCGCTCTGCGCGATGGACACCGCGTTGCGCGCCTCATACATTTCCAGCGGCACCTTCGCGGAAAATTCCGTGATCGGTTCCCCCGCCTTGCCCATGTCGTACGTATATCCGCCGCGCTGCATCAACTCGTAATTCGCCGTCACCTGCTGCGCCGTTCCCACCGTATCCACCCGCACCACATTCTCCAGCACCACCACATCGCTCGGCATGCTCACCGCAAAATACGGCTCGGCCGTCACAATCATTCCAAACGTTTGCAAATTCGTCGTAGCCGTCAATTTGCTCTTGTCGCCGTCCAGTTGCAATTCCCCCAGATTATTCGGCTTGCCCTCCGGCGTGATCGCCCACAGCACGTACGTCAAATATTCTTTCCCGAACTTCTGTGCCGCCTGCATATTCTTGAAACTCGCGCTCACCACGATCGATCCCTGCTTGCTGTCTACCTTGGCGTCGCCCTTCGCCAGCGGCAGCAGCGGCGTCCCTTGAAATCCGATCATCGTCGATCCACTTCGATGTTGGTAGCTCACCGCCGTGACGGTTTTCGCCACCACTGTCACGTTGTAGATAGACTGATTCCCTTGCTGCGCCGGAGCAGACTGCTGCGCTCCCGCCGCCGCGCAAAAAACCACCTGCGCCGCAATCAGAACGCCCAGGATTTTTTTCATGTTCGTAAGATGCTCCTTTATCCGGTGCTGCCGTTGCGCGCGAATCCGCGCGTAAATCCACCCATCGGCGAATCCATTCGTGGGAACCGTGTTCTCCGCAAACGGCCCAAGTGTACCAAAACACCGCATCGCTTCCGAGTGTGATAACGCCAATTTCCACGCCTGTTTCGCGCCCCGAGCAATCGCCGCTGCCGCTTTCTAGCCGCTAATCAATCGCCACTAGCCACTGCCTTTATAATCAAGCCCAGCCAATTCCGCAGCGTCGCACTCCAAGCACGTTCGAGGGGCGAACCGCAGGCCGCGAATCACCAATCACGCGCCAAGCCTCGCCCCCACGCTTCACCAAAAAAACTTCACACGAATCCTCGATTTCCTCGCGCATCACAGGGTACGATAGCCGTTCATGATTCGACGCCCATTCCTAGTCGCTCCACTCCTGCTCTTATTCATTCCGTCCGGCCTTTGGGCGTGCACCTGTTCCAAGCAACCTCCCGGAAAATGCCCCGGCCTGCAATCCGACGACGTCGTTTTCCTCGGCACCGTCACCGACGTTGCCGCCGTCGCTCCCGACGCAGCCTCCTCCGAAGCTGCAACCGCAGCGGCCAACACGGACGAAGCAAATCCCGGCGCCGCGCCCCAAACCATCGCGCCCATCACCCGCTATCATTTCCATATTGACGAAAAATTTGCCGGCCCCGACACCGCGGATATTGACGTCTTCTCCGGCGGCGACGATGCCGATTGCGGCTACTATTTCAAGAAAGGCGAGCAATACATCGTCTTCACTCAAGAGGAAACCGAAGGCCGTCTCTTCGCTGTCGTCTGCAGCAATACGCGCCCCGTGAGTGAAGGCCGCGCGTTACTCCCCCAACTGCGCTCCATGCGCCGGCACGACCGCGTCGCTTCCGTCTTCGGCGTCCTCCGCCGCGCCGACCCGCCGCTACTCGCGCCCACTGACGATCCCGAAGACCCCATTCCGCACATCAAATTGAAGCTGCGCTCCGCGGACGATCGATTCTCCACCAGTACCGGCCCCGACGGCGTCTATTCTTTTTACAACGTTCACGCCGGCGAATATGTTTACACCGCCGATCTTCCCGCGCGCTTCGAGTTCTCCCAAAAAACTCTGAAAGGCGGCCTGCCCCCGTTCAGGATTCCCTCCGGAGCGTGTTTCGAGTACAACGTCAACGCCCTCCCCACCGGAAAAATTCGCGGCAGCGTCCTCGGCCCCAATGGCAATTCACTCAAGATCTCGTCCGTCGAACTCTATCGCGCCGGACGCTTCGACCCAGCGCAGCCCGGCCTCTGGGGTTTTCAAGGTTCCGACGGCAAATTCGAATTCGATCACATCGGCCCCGGCGAATATCTTCTCGTCTTCAATCGCATGAACCGGCTCGACCCCAATTCACCCTTCCCGCGCACGTTCTATCCAGGCGAACCCGACGAAGCTGAAGCAAAAATCATCAAAGTGAAGGACGGCCAGCAAATTCTGAACGCCAATATCAAACTAAAAGCCGGCTACCCCACGCGCATCGTCAAAGTTCAGCTCAATTGGGTTGACGGCCGCCCGCCCGGCGAAGTCACGGTCACAGCCCATGCCGAAAAAGGCGAAAACCCCGCCGCGCGCAAAATCGGCGAAGGCCTCTACGAATTCACCCTGCTGCAATCCACCGGCTACGCCTTCTCAGCCTGGGAGGATCTCGATCCCCACCGCCAAAACCAGCGTCACGGCCAAACCTCCTGCGGCATCCCAGCCCGCATCGAATCCGACATCCAAAAAATCCCCGCCGTCAACACCGAAGTGGCCGACTCCGCAGGCGGCGACGCAGCCGCCAACGCAACCGACAGCGCGGCCAGCGACGCTACCGACGCCCCAAACACCTTCACCCTCACCTTCACCAACCCCCCGTGCAACCAGTGAGCGCCCGTGCCTTCGTAGCGCCGGCTTGCCCTGAGAGGTCGCCAGCGGCGGGCTCGAAGGGCGTCTCGCCAGCTCATCAGCTGTTGCATTTGAACTTGAACTTGTAGTGGCCGGTTCAGGTTTATCGAACCGGGCACGCCTTTGCCCTTGGTTTTCTCCGCACACACTGCGTCTCGCGGTGAATCGCACTCCCAAAATGAGCCCCACCCCGTTTGACTTACACCAATGCCACTACGTAGAATTCCTCCGCGATAATTGGGGCGCGAAATCAACACATCGGAGCGTAAATGAAGACCTTCCTAGCCACCTGTGCGGCAACCCTGCTTCTCCTCACCACCAGCACGACAGCGCAAGAACCAAGCAAAGACGTCAAGCCCGCAGCCGCAACAGACGCTAAAACTCCAGACGCCAATCCCCCCAAAGAAGAATCCTGGCCCAGCGACCACACCATCAAAATCAACAACCAATCCATCGCCTACAAAGCCACTGCGTCCACCACGCTCCTGAAAGACGAAAAAGGCGAACCCACCGCGCTCATCTATTCCACCGCGTACACCCGCAGCGACGCCAAAGATTTCTCCCGACGCCCCATCGCCTTCATCTACAACGGTGGCCCTGGCTCCGCATCCATCTGGCTGCACATGGGCGCATTCGGTCCGCGCCGCGTCGTCAACGCCGACCACGCCTTCACTCCGCCCGCCCCCTACAAAATCGAAGATAACGCGAATTCCCTGCTCGATAAAACCGACATGGTTTTCATTGACCCCGTCGGCACCGGCTTCAGCCACGCCGTCGGCAAAGCTCAAAATAAAGATTTCTGGGGCGTCGATCAGGACGTAAAGATGTTCGCGCAGTTCATCAACATCTACGTCAATCGCAACAACCGCTGGAACTCGCCGAAATTTCTGATCGGCGAAAGTTACGGCACCTTCCGTTCCGCCGCGCTGGGAAATTATCTGCAATCGCACGACGGCATTTACATCAACGGTATCGTGCTCATCTCTTCCGTCCTCAATCTCGGCACCATCTCCTTCAATCCCGGCGACGACCTGCCCTTCATCCTCTACGTCCCCAGCTACGCCGCCACCGCCGCGTATCAAAAAGAGCTGGCCGATCCGCCGTCCGACGTCCCCGCCTTCCTCGCCGAAGCCCGCAAATTCGCCGCCACCGATTACGCCACTGCGCTGATGAAAGGCACCAACATCACCCCCGCCGAAAAATCCGAAATCGCGAAAAAACTCTCGCACTTCATCGGCCTCAGCGAAGATTACCTCCTGAAAGCCGACCTGCGCGTAACTCTCGGCCAATTCAACGTCGAGCTAAATCGCAGCCGCGGCCTCACCATGGGACGCTACGACTCCCGCTACACCATGCCCACTTACGACATGCTCACGGAATTTGCCGAAGACGACCCGTCTTACACCGCCGTGCGCGGCGCCTTCACAGCAGCATTCAACAGCTACGCTCGCGAGGAATTGAAAGTCACGGAAGAAAGGTCCTACGATGCTCTCAGTGGAGACGTCGGCCAAAATTGGGATTGGAAACATCGCGGCCCGCAAGGCGGCGGCTTCTTCCCCGGCTCCGCGAATGTCTCCGGCGACCTGATCCAGGCGCTGATGACCAATCCCCACCTGCATGTCCAGGTCGAAAACGGTTTTTACGATATGGCCACGCCCTTCTTCGCCACCGAATACACTATGGACCATCTCTTCTTGCCCGGAAATTTGCGCAGCAATATCCAGTTCGAATACTACAGCGCAGGCCACATGATGTACCTGCACGAAGAAGACCTGGCTAAGCTAAAATCGAACGTCGCCACCTTCATAGACACCGCATCAAAATAATCAAACGCCCGGAAACGCAATCCTGGGAACGCCGATCTCCCGATTGGCGTTTTTGACTTCGACTTTTCTTTTGACTTTGCTATTAACCTTGCTTTCGAGGGGGTAGGTCTCAGACCCGCCCTCTTGCCCTCGAATTTGCCGTCGCCTTTGAAATTGGCGCCTCTGAACTCCTCAACTCAATCCGCCTCCTTCCCCGCCGGCGGCACCGCCGCCCCCTCCCCCTTCACATAATGCCCATACCAGTGCAAATACCGCTCATACCGATCCCTGATAAACGACGGCCGCGCAAACTCGTGAAACTCCCCCGGGTAAACCACCAACAACGCCGGCACTCCCAACCGCCGCAAACTCTGGTACAGCTGCTCGCCATTGATCACCGGAACGTTCCAATCCACGTCCCCTCCCATCACGAGAGTCGGCGTCGTAATCTGCGTGACGCGATTGAACGGTGAAATCTTCTCCCACAGCGCGCGATTTTTCCACGGCAGCCCCAACTCGTACTCCCAATCGCGCGAATACAAATCGTGCCCCCAATTGGTGATGTACAAAAATTCCCCGGCGCCGGAAATCGCTGCCTTGAATCGCGTCGTCTGCGTGATAATGAAATTCGTCGAAATTCCGCCGTACGACCAGCCTCCCACTCCCAGCCGATCCGGATCGGCGATCCCCTGCGCCACGGCGTAATCCACCATCGCCATGTCGTCCTCAAAATCCTTATGGCCCCAATCCGCAAAAATTGCTTTGCAGTAATCCTCGCCGTATCCCGAAGAGCCTCGCGGATTCGGCGTCAGCACCACATACCCGTTCGCCGCGTACAGCTGCGGATCAAAATTAAATTCCGCGTAGTAAGCCCACACCGGCCCGCCATGCGGTTTCAAAATCGTCGGATATTTCACACCCGGTTGATAATCCGGCGGTTTGTACAAATATCCCGCCACGGTCGTCCCGTCCTTGCTCTTGAAATGGACGTACTCCACAGTCGGCAAACGCAATTCCGTCATCAGCGCATCATTCACGCTCGTCACCTTGCGAAGTTCCCCGCGCTCAGGCAGCACATACAACTCCGCCGGATGCGTCAGCTCTCCCACCGTCGCAGCCGCCGTGCCGTCCGCGCCCAGAGAATAGGCTTCCACCATCTTGCGTCCGCCAATCGGCCGCGTAATTTCTCCGCCCGTCGGCGCCACGCGCATCAAATTCTGCGTTCCGTCGTCGTCCGCAATAAAATAAATCCATTTCCCGTCCGCCGAAAAACGCGGAATCGTCGAATTGCGATCCAGCCTCCGCGTCAGCACATTCGCCGCGCCGCCCGTCGCCGGCGAAACTGCAATCTGTATCGTCGAATATTGAAACAATTCCGGCTCCAGCTGCGTCGTGTACGTAATCCATTTCCCATCCGGTGACCACGCCGGTTCGCCTTCCGCCCCCAAGTTCGTCGTCACCTGTACCAGCGATTTCCCCTGATCCGTGTTGTCCGCCGCCACCACCCATATGTCCGTGTTGTAATTCAAATCCGGCTCGGGCGTCGATCGGTTGCTCGCAAACGCAATTTTGCTTCCGTCCGGAGACCACGCCGGTTCGTTGTCATCGTAATCGCCCGAAGTAATCTGCCTCTGCTTGTGATCCGCAATCGTGAACACGTACAGATGCGTTCGCCGCCGGTCCAAATACCCGATTTCATCCTCTTTGAAACGCACCCGGTCAATCACCCACGGCCGCGGCTTGGGTTTCGCTTTGCTGTCCTTCGCCTTGTTCTCCGCCGCCTCGATTTCCTCCGGCGTCGCGTCCTGCAGCACCAGCACCATGCGGTCGCTCGCGGGCGACCACGCGAAATTGTCCACGTCCTGAATCGTACCGGTCAGTTGCTGCGCCTCGCCCCCTTCGCGATTCAGAATCCACACCTGTTTTTTGCCCTTCTCCTCCTCATCGTCGCCGGCGCCTTGCTCACGCGCCGAAATAAACGCAATGTATTTTCCGTCCGGGCTCCACCGCGGATGCGAAGACGATTGATTTTCGTCCGTCAGCGCAATCGCCTTCCCGCCGTCGGTTGGAATCATCCAGATGCGCCGCCGGCTCTTGTCTTCCTTCAAATTCGCGGTCTTCACCGTGTACGCCACCCACTTCCCATCCGGGCTGATCTGCGGATCCCTCAAGTCCTTGATCCGGAAATAATCATCCACCGCCAAAGTCCGCCCGCCCGCCGTAGCCGCCGAATTCTGCGCCCGCGCGACGCCAGCAGCCGCCAGCGACATCACCACCAACGCAATTTTTCTCTGAAATTTCATCCCGACACCCTTTCCACGCAAGCGAGTTACACGAGCCGCGAAGTATATCAGAACGCCCAATCACTAAGAAAAGGACAAGGCCATCGGCCCTGCCCTTTTCGACGTACACGCTGCGGAGACTAATCCCTGCATTTGTCCATGAACCACGCAGCCGCCAACCTCCCCGCCACCGCATCGCTTTTTTCTAGCCACTAGCCACCCATCACTAGCCACTGCCGTTATCATCAACGGAAAAACTCCCCCCAGCCGCCATTCCATTGACACATCCAGCGCATCCCAATTAATCTCAATTTGATGCCCACACAGTCGCACTTCCCACCGCGTTCCCATCCCCACCTCCACGAAATCAACACCTGGACCTGGCTCGAGCAACTCTCCGCCCACCTCAAAAAAAATATCACTCTAGCCGAAGTCCCAGACTCCGAATGGGACGCGCTCGCCAACATGGGTTTCGACATCATCTGGCTCATGGGCGTCTGGCAACGCAGCCCTATCTCTCGCCGCCTCATGCTGGAAAATCCCGCGAATGCCGCGCAGTTCAATCTCGCGCTGCCCGGTTGGAAGCCCTCCGACGTGATCAGCTCCCCCTACGCCGTCGCAGGCTACGTTCCCGACGCGCGCATCGGCTCCTGGTATTCCCTCGACGTTGCGCGCGAAAAATTGCGCGCCCGCGGCATGGCATTGTTTCTCGACTTCGTCGGCAACCACACCGCGCTCGACCATCCCTGGATGCGCGAGCATCCGGAATATTACGTCCAAGCCCCTCAAGAAGAATTCCAGAAAAATCCATCGCTTTACTACGCTCAATCCACACCGCAAGGCGCTCTCTTCATCGCCCTCGCCAAGGATCCCTACTACCCTCCCTGGCAGGACGTAGCCCAACTCAATCATTTCAATCCTGGCCTCCGCGCCGCGCAAATCGCTGATCTCCGCAGCATCGCCAACCACTGCGACGGCATCCGCTGCGACATGGCCATGCTCCAGCTCAACGACATCTTCAACGCCGGCTGGCGTCACCTTCTCGGCGATACGCCTTCGCCCGAAAAAGAATTCTGGACCGAAGCGCACGCCGCCGTTCCCAGCCTCACTCTCCTCGCCGAAGCTTATTGGGGTACCGAGCCGCGCCTCCTCGATCTAGGATTTTCCTACTCCTACGACAAGACGCTTTACGACGCCCTCCGCGACCACAACATCTCGCAAATCCGCGAGCGCCTCTCGAGGTCTCCGGAGCTCCAAAGCCATTTCGCCCGCTTCATGGAAAATCACGACGAGCCCCGCCGACCCGAAATTTTCCCCAACGACCGCTTAGCCGCCGACGGCACACTCCTCGCCACCCTTCCCGGCATGCGCTTCTATCATCAAGGCGAGCTCGAAGGCCGCAGAATTCGTCTGCCCATCACTCTGCGCATCGCCGCAGACGAGCCGCCCGATCCAGGAAGCGCAAATTTCTTCCAGAAAATTTTGCAAATCACCAGGCAGGATGTTTTTCACGAAGGAAAGTGGAATCTACTCGATGTCGCGCCGGAAGGCGATGCTCCCACCGACGCCTTGCTTGTCTACGAATGGCGTTCACCGAAAGCGTGGAGAATAATCGCGGTAAACCTGGCGGCTTACACTTCGCAAGGACGCGTCCCGCTAGCCGGTCGCGTCTCGCCCTCGCAAAATTACATCTTCAACGACGAACTAAACAACGTCCGCTACGATCGCTCCGGCGAAGAACTTCACAACATCGGCCTCTTCATCCGCCGCGACCCCTTCCAAGCGCACCTCTTCGACATAACCCCCGCGCCCTGACGCCAGCCGCCACTCGTGTCTCAGTCGCCACCCGCCGCAATCAGTAGCTCCTTCGTCTCGCCGGTTCTTCTGCCGTTGCGATTGCCGTCGCTCTCGAATTTGCAGTTGTATTTGTCTCTGAATTTGTTTTTGAATTTGTAGCGGCCAGCTTTAGCTGGGAGCCTTTGCCGTTGCTGTTGAACTTGTAGCAGCCGGTCCCGCAACGCGGGACCGGGCACGCTTTTGCCTCTGCTTTTCTCTGCGTCTCTG
>Ga0210407_10000701_pt1 | contig 36004 bp, 37 predicted proteins | sample IncBWC27MmetaG_FD_150860 | JGI IMG/M metagenome (GOLD analysis project Ga0210407, IMG submission 150860) | Forest soil microbial communities from Barre Woods Harvard Forest LTER site, Petersham, Massachusetts, United States - Inc-BW-C-27-M | ecosystem: Environmental > Terrestrial > Soil >...
CGCTGATTCTGAGCCTCTACTTCAGCCTCCGGGACGAGCGGATCACCCAGTTGATCATCATCCACAACAGAGCACTGGCCTGAGCATGACCGAGCCCTACCCGTTCCCCACATCTGCGGACGAGTTCGCGGACAAGCGCGTGCTGGTGACCGGCGGCACGCGCGGCATCGGCGCGGCGGTCGTTCGCCGCTTCCAGCTCGCCGGCGCCCGCGTCGTCGCAACCGCGCGATCGGCGCCCGCGCACGGCGTGGACGGCGTCCTGTTCATCCCGGCCGACATCGGAACCGCCGCGGGCGTCGAGACCGTTGTCAGTCGGCTGGCAGCCGACTGGTTCGAATCCCTGTCCGACGCCGACTGGCAGGCGATCATTGACCTCAACTTAGTGGGCCCGGCGCGGCTGGACCGCGCCTTCGTCCCCCGCATGATCGAACGAGGATCGGGCGTGGTGATCCACATCGGTTCGGTCTCGGCCCGCCTGCCGATAAGCTGAAATTCGCCGGGGCCAGATCGGTGTGGGAGTGGATGCATTTCGGTATTGCCGCGACAATGGTGCCGCTGATCGCAATCCACGTCTGGTCGGCATTCGTCTTTAAGGCTAATTAGAGGCCGCCAACCGGGAATTTACCGCCTTCGTCCGCGTCGGAGAGACCGGCATTTGCCCATACCGAAAACCCCTCCGTAACCCGCTGAGCAGCAACATTGATTTGACAGTTGAAAACAGCTTGCGTATTTCAATACTTAAAACAATTGTTTTTTGTATTGACGACCCGCTATAATCTCTAGTGGCTAATTGGAGGCTTCGACAATGAAACGACGTGTGGGGATTTATCTCCGCGTCTCGACCGATGGGCAGACGACGGAGAACCAGCGGCGTGAGCTCGAGGCTGTGGCTGCCCATTCTGGCTGGCAGGTGGTGGACGTCTACGAGGACGCCGGCATCTCCGGCTCCAATGGCCGGGACAAGCGCCCAGGTTTTGACCAGTTGCTCAACGATGCCACTGCCCGCAAGATCAACATGGTCGCGGCCTGGTCAGTGGATCGGCTTGGCCGCAGCCTTCAGCATCTGGTCGGCTTCCTGAACGAATTGCAGGCGCTAAATTGTCACCTGTACCTGCACCAGCAGGCGATCGATACGACCACGCCGTCGGGGCGAGCGATGTTTCAGATGTGCGGGGTTTTCGCGGAGTTTGAGCGGTCGATGATCGTCGAGCGCGTCAATGCGGGGCTGGCAAGGGCAAAAGCCAATGGCGTCAAGCTAGGCCGCGGGAATCGAAAGGACCGCAAGCGGAGCGCGGACGAAAAACGGTGGGGTATGAGCAGGGCCGAGTTGGAAACGCGCATCCGGCGCCTCCGCAAGCAAGATATGGGCCTTGTTAAGATCGGCCGGACGTTGAGAGTTGGAACCTCCGTGGTGCAGCGCGTCCTGGCCGCAGCTCCAGCTTAATCGCTTCAAGGCGTGTTACTCCGCCTCGTTCTCACCGTGTTCGCACTGACTGTGATACTCCAGCAGCACCTGCGCCTCGTCCCGAACCTTCTGAACTAGCTCAAGGTCGGAGAGATCGTCCAAGTTTGTTCGATGCGCGATCGCTTTCTTCTCTGTGAAGAGATTGAGTTCGCTACCGGCCATTTTGATCGCGGTGTTCGCAACGTCGCCGCGGTAAACATAAACTTCCTTGCCTTCTGCGCCGATCTTCACAGGTCGATGGCCGAGGGCTTTTTCGAGGTTTTCAAGCAGCGCATCGAGCAGCCGCTGGCGGGTAAGGACGAAGCGATCCTGCTTCTCTGCTTGCAGTTCCAATACTCGAGCAATGATGGTTTCGTTTGTTTTCAGGCGGGAAGCATTGTGTCTGTTACGCCTATAACCAGCGTTTTCATATGCTTTATCCGCGGTTTTGCCTTGAGCGAGGGCTTGAGCGAATAGTTCTTGGCGCTGGTTTCTAAGTGCAGGCATTAGATATCGCAGCAATTCGGCTCAGCACGCCGGCCTCCAAAGCGTCGCGCAGCACAGCGAGCGCCTGTTCAGCGGCCAAACAGGCCTGCAAGGCGCTGTAGGTATGGGAGATCGGAACGAACTCGTATGCGATCCTAGCTTCCGCAACGGCCTCACGGAGGTACGCGGCCAGGACCGCGGCGGGGTCAGGTAGGGCGCTGCTCATCGGGCCCCCTGTGCAGGGATAATATAGATAGCAGTGCCACCGTCGGTACTAGGGAGGTCTTCACGCTCTTCGTCGGGGTTCATTGAGATTTCAGGCTTTCTTGGAATCAGCGCTCGGGCACTAAGTGCCGAGGTCGGTACTGGGAAATGCTCAAAACGGTACTGGGGAATTTTCATGCGGCTGCCCCCAATGCTGTGCGTCGCGCATCGCGTTCGGCCGCCCGTTGCGCTCTGATTGCGCGCTTTATCGCGCGTTCGCGCTCTAGCTCTGCAACGGCGTTTCGGACTCTGACCGCCGCCTCTTCCTTTGTCTTGATGGCACGCCATTCGTTGGTTGCGGTGAGGCCGTTCCGAGGTGTACCGAGCCAAGTCAGGCGGTACACGGAGGGAGATCGGCGCGACCCGTAGGAACGCTGTCCTCGAACTGCATCAATGATGCCGAGCGCCTTGGCTTCGACGACAGCGTCCAGAACCGTTTCTCGCCTCAATCCTCTGGCCTGGAGCTGGTCGTATGGCACCTTGAGGTTTCCGTTCTCTTCGCCGCCATGGTTCGCCCACTCCATCATGAGAGCGTCGACCAACTTGCGGCATTGATGCGACATCGCGAGCCATGCCGGGCTGCCCAGCAGGTCGCGTGGAATCGGGATGTTGTAGCCGACGCCTTTGGGAAAGCTTTTCGCCTTGCTGACCCTCTTCCGAGACAGAGTTGCCATCTTGTGCTCTGTGAGTCTTCGCGGTGGTTGCATGCCGTCAGCGTCCGGTCTGGAGGACATTGCCGGCCAATTCGGCCTGAATCGCGCGACGCATGCAGCCAAGTTCTCGCTGAACTAAATTCTCTGAGATGCCCCTGCGCCGCATAGTCTCAGCTTGAACGTCGAGTTGATGTTGCAAATAGCGAACGCCTGCCTCCGGACTAATCAGGGCAACGTGCAAGGCCTGCTTTCGGATGAATGCTCGTCGCCGGATTATGGGAAATGGGAAAACAGTTGCCGCCATCAAATGTGTTCCTCTGCTGCGCTGCGCGTGGTGGGTGATCGGGCGGGTAAGTTCGGCGCCTCAATCCAATCGGGCAAGGCGGCTAGGGCGGCGGCGGCGGTAGGGTCAATGGCGCCAGCTTGCCTACGGAAGAGCCGATTTAGCGCCGCGCTGGTCCTGCAATAGCTGCGGCCCCGCCAAACGGCGGAAGAGAGCGCCTTCAGCGTGTCCCGGGACTGCAAGATCCATTGAATCCTGTCGCGGCATTCGATGACGCGCCATTTGCCATTCAGCACCGCGACGATGCGGCTATAGTCCTCCGCCGATTCATTTCGGTTGGCGATCTTAGGAGCATCCAGAGGACGCATTTGTGAGCGAGGGCTGTCTGGGGCCACCCCTAGGCTGGAGTCGCCGCCCTGGATGGCTGGAAGCAAACTGAGTGCGGTGCTATGCGAGGCCATTCCGGTGCCGCTACGCAGAGCGGGCGCCGACTGCGGTGGTACTCTCATTTCAGCGAACGTGGGCGGCCGTCAAAGCCCGAAGAAAGCGCGCGTCGGCATCCGAAGTGTCGCGCGCAGTGCGGGAATCGAGCCATCGTTCCAGGTCTGCCCGGCGATACACTACCCGACGCCCAAGCTTGCAATACGTCGGTCCGTTCCCGTTAAGCCGAAGCTTGGCGAGAGTGCTCGTTGCGAGCCCTAAAATCTTTGCGGCCTCGCATGCGGTAAGCGTGAGTGTATAGTCGGTCATCTTCCGTCGCTCCCGGTGAATCACCCTGACACTTGGGCAGTAACCGGATAGGATCATTACATGTGTTGCGCACAGGTTTTCGATCGCAACAGTCTCTCTTTGCCGCGTCCGCCGAATTTAACGTTCGTGGTGTCGAGGTTTCGCGAACTATGGAAACGGTCGGTATGGGCATGAGAAAATTGAGCGCGAAGGACACGACCCTCGCTCGTAAGAACTTTTCGGAGGCTTATGAGCAAACGAAGCTCGATCTGATCAAAGCCGCGCGCGATACCGGCACGTCGGAGCGGCATCCCGAGTACTTATGGCCAGATGGGACTGAGGACGCGTGGTTTCATCGCAAATCCGCAGTCTCGCGTGTTATCGAGAAGCGAGGAGGCTTTTCGAGTCGAGTCGCCACGATCGCAATCACCGATTCCAATTGGGAAACCAAGGAAGCGGTCGCCCGGTGGCTTCGGAATGAACTGAAGGTTTTGCGGGAAGCAGAGGCAAAGACGGGAACCGCGCCTGCAAGGCGCAAAGTAGCGCTTTCGAGAACTATGATCTCAGATATCGCGCTTGAGCTGCTTGAATGCATCGGCGGCGATTCGTTAATTTGTCTGTTTCAAGAATTGCTCGATGTCGATCGTCACCGGAAGTCCGTGTCCGAAAACTTTATCCAACTGGATCAAGCGGCCGCGACGGAGGCCCAACTAGAACTTCAAGGCGTGCAAATGGGCGTTCGTGCGTTCGCCAGTTTGATGTCTGTCTCGCCTAGTTCGGTCACCCGATGGAGGAAAAATCCGGCTTTTCGAGAAAGGTTCGACTTCCACAAAAAAGTTTGGGGAGACGTTTTGCGGGACGAGTACTTCGATCAAATCCGAAATGAGGCAACCGAGCGCTCGGAAGCTGAGTGCTTTCGCCGTGCTTTTGAGCTTTACGGTCTTAGTCTGCCAGCAAGGCGTTAGTATGCTATCTTCTCGGCGGTGCTGCCCCGGTGCAGCCCCAACGGCGCCAATTGTCAATGCCGAAAAAATTGAACAGAGTTTCTACTTATAGATCAGCACTATAACTGGCGCGCCCGGAACGATTCGAACGTCCGACCCCCAGATTAAGAGTTAGATTTTAACCGACCAGGCGACTTCAAGCCTCCCTCCGTCCTGTCCCTCGACTTGTCCCTCGGATCAAAATTTAGCTAAAAATTCTAGATAAGCTAATATGTTAGTACTGCAATTCGAATCGCTCCGAGCGCGCCACTTCGGTACAGAACTGGGCACGCCAAAACCTGCCGTTTTTGCGCTTGAAGCTGCGACGAGAGTGCGCAGGAGCGCGCTTTTTGATCCCATGATGCGCAGTTCTTTCTGGTCGACTTCGACCCGTTAGGCGAGTGCCCGGAGGTGATCGCGGCGGTAGCCTCCGCCATCGGTCCGCATGCGCTTGCTGGCTGTCCTGGCAAACGTCTTGAGAGCCTGCGGCGTGATCGAAGGTCGGTGGATATCGTACGCAAAAGCAGGGATCGCAAAAACGACTTGATTGACCCGAAAGAGACATTCCATTGCCGATAGCCGCTGTCTGCTCCAGAATGCAAGGATGCGACGGTTCGACAGTTTTTATTCTTTGCGGTGGGTCACGGTTTTCTTAGTCGCCGTGGCTGTACCTGCCTTGGCTATCGAACAGCAAGAACCTGAGGGTCGCGGGGGAGGCTCGCACATGGTCCCATCGAAAATCGTCAGCGATGCTCTCGCGTCGGCGGAGCAAATCTCGAGAGCACTATCGCAATCGGGCTACAAAGCGGATTTCTCCCTAGAAAGCCTCAAGTTGATCGATTCTTCGAGGAACAGGCGACGAATGGACGGCCAAAGCCAGGCGGACTTCTGTCTCAACAATTGGGTGCACGTCTATTTGCAATTGGTGCCTACGTTGGCGAGGTCATTCGTCGTCAGAATGGAGGCGACTGGCAGGGGGACGACAATGACCCTCAAGCCGAGATCAATATCGCCGTTCGCCTTAACACCGGAGTGATTTTATGGCCCGTCCAGCGCGTGATGAGGCGCTTCAAAAACGGGGCGGAGGACGGCGTTTGGATATACGGTGCTGCAGCAGAGGCTCCCCTCACCAGGCAATAACGGGTATTGGCCCTTCTCGCCCGTCCAGGAGGCTGTTCGGGATGGCCGCTATTGAGGGGTAATCGGAACACCGAGGCGTAGTGTTAGATCGCAGAGCATCGCCGACCTGCCAATTGGCGCGCATCGCGGGCCGCAGCATCATAGCGCCACGGCGAAACAATAGTGCCCATCTTCATCGGCCGTAGCGCGCCAGCACCCGTTGGTCGCCTGACTTCTGCTGGGCTTGCGTGGGCCACACCTGGGGCGCAACCGAATGGCAAGCCTCAGCATCAACTCCAAACGAACCCTTGGGTGAGCGCTAAGCATAGGTAAAGATAATTTCGCCGGTTAGTGCCTCTCGCAGCTTCATGCCTGAGTGGCCGGGCGTTTCTTCATCTCCACCTGCCCGCCCTAGTCATCCGGATTTGAAGGCCCCTGCGTGCCAACCCCCCCGACCTCGAGCGGGACACCTACTTGTTGGCCTTTTTCGAACTCAAGCGTAATCGCAACCTTTTCGCCTTGCCTGAGCGGCCACTTCAGACCGAGCAACATCAGGTGAAGGTCGCCCGGCGCGAGCTTTAAGGTCTTGCCCGGCTCGATCACGACGCCGTTCTCGACCGGACGCATGCTTATCGCCTCGCCGTTCACGGCCATCTCGCGAAGCTGAACCTTGTCGGCGAAATCTGCGCTAGCGCCGGTCAGCCGGTCCGGCGCGGTGCCCTTGTTCTCGATTGTGAGATATGCGTCGCCGACCCTGGCGCGGCCCGGGGTTGTTCTGATCCAGCCCTGCGTGATGACGAGGTTGCCGGCCGCAATCTCATAGGCGCGCACGGGACCGTTGATCAGGACGCCAGCAACCAATATGCCGTAAAGTGCGCGGATAAACTGTTTCATGAGTTATTCCCTTTCTCCTGGGGTAGTCACGCGCACCTCTTTGGAGGTGACCCTTGGGAGACGGTTCAAGCCGTGAGAATATTCCCAACTGTTGGCGGGGCCAACTGGCGGTAGATGGCCGCAATTTCGATCCCGTGCCGTTGAAGCCATATGGCATTTTAACAATTATGGTCGAAGTGAAATTCGTGACCAGAAATTTACCAGCAATTAGTCCGACGAGAGACCGACGCTTCAAACTAGCCTTTCAGCCAAAGAGCCTTGAGCGTGTATTGGTTCGAAGCCACCTTCCAAAATAATTCAATAGCTTCTCTTCTGAGCCCTGCACGCCAGAAACGCGCTGCTATTCTATAGTCGTGGCTTCAATGGCCTCATGCGACATACGCGCCACACACGCCATTGCTAACTCCCGCGAGAGCCAGGGAGGAAGACAATGGACGATGACGATCTGATGAACGCGAGGAAGGTTCTCGCGGAAATGCGTCACAACTGGGCCAAGGCCATCGCAGCCGGCTACAAGCGCGGAGAGACTGAAACCGCAATCAAGAACCTCATCGAGGTTCAGCAGGCCATCGAGGCGATCGACCGCGCCATCGAGGAGGCCGAATTGGAGGACGAGATAGAGGAAGCTAACGATGATTAAAAAGCCCGGCAACCGACCGCTGGCGAGCTATTACTGCCCGTCGCCCGCTCGCCGGAAACGCGCTGGTTCTTTAGTCGCGCCGGACCTTCGAATCGAAGGAATGCGTGATGAAAACCCAAATGCTGGGCGCTTCCTTGGTTCTCGCTTTGGCCACAAGCCCCGCCTTGGCCCGGCACAGCGGCTTCCAATCCGGGCCATCCCGCCAGGAGTCGCTAGCGCGACGATAAGCGGGTTGGGTTAGACGCGTGAAGCGAATTGGCTCACCAAACGTTGTTGCCGGAAAAGCCGTTGCCAAAAAAGCCGAAGCGGGGTTGCTGCGCAAGCCGAATGGGTTGCGAGCCGAAGTAGCCGCGCGCGATCGTTCTGCGTTTCCGCCGCGCCTCCGGCCTTTTCGGATCGGCCGGCTGGACTTGCGCCAACGCCTCCCGTATCGGACCTTTCTCCGGCGCTTCGGCCAAACTTGCCGGCGGGATATTCACCACTCTCATCGCGGTTGTCGGAGGCGTGATGGTGGGAAGCGTGTATCGATGACGATGCGCTCCGGCCACTTCTGAACGGAGTGGATTCGTATCACGGAAAGATCGGCCGTAGCCCTTGGGGATTCCACGGCCGGCATTTTCGGCAGATAGGCATCAGCAGCGAAAAGGAACGCCAGTAACGCAACGCCAACAAAGAGAAAATAACGCACCACGGGCATTCAGATTTGCTCCATCCGCGCCATGTCGCGGATCGAGGGCTCAACTGGATCTGACGGCATTTGTTCCTTGCGCGCCATGGTCTTCATAGCGCCTGTTGCGCGCCTTCTTCGACGAAGTACCTGAGATTGACGGGCCCGAGATCAAACGTGGCGCGCTGCCACCACCGAGCATTGGGCATTGGTGGCATTGACGTTCACAAAACCGACATGCAACCGGGAAAAGGTCTTGCGGCTTTTCATGCTGACGGTGTCGTGAATCAATCGCGTCCGATCCGTCAAACGACTGCCATCCGGACGGGTGAAGGCACAGGAAATCTCGATATCCCTGACTGCGAAGTCATTGTCGTTGCGGAGCGTCAGCGTAACCAGGGCATTGGATCCCAGGCCGCCCCTGCGCCAGGATTGCGACGAAATGCTCAGGCCCTCGACCGGTGCGGATTGTCCGGGCGCGATCGTCTCGGACGGATTAAGGGAAGTGCCTCTTGCCAGACCGACGGTGGTGCCGGGCGTCCGCGAAAGCGTCGCGGTCGCTGCGGCCAGATGAACGCTCCCGTCCGCGGCCGGTCTTCGGGCATAGTCAGATATCAACAGCCAGGCGGCCGCCCCAAGGACCACAAAAATCGGCAGCCAGCCGATCGCTGTCCTCACGCGATCGGCCCGTTCGGACGCTGTGGAAGGCCTAACACCCGCAATGCTCGCCTGCCCGGCCAGCGCGGTCGATCCAAGATGAAAAAATGCCTCCGTCATGGTCGACACCACCATGTGGCAAAGGTGCGTACTGCTGCACTGCACCGCAAGAAGCCGCGCGTGATCCGCGCGGCTCCATCACGACCATAGATTGCGCGTTCCTTCGCCGGATCATCCAATTCCCAAGTTCGAAAATAGTTGCGTCGATGGGCGATAAAATTCGGCCCCGTGGTTACCGGCATGCCGTCAACCCCTCAAGGGATGCGGGGGGGATGGCCAGGTCCAACCCTACCCGCTAGATTGCAGGTGGCGATCAACTCATCGCATTCCCCAAAAGACGCTCGCCACCCGCGGCGCCCAAATCAGTCATTGGAGATTCTTAAAGATGCCGGTAGTGACCTGGGACCACGTCCATCTGCGCAGTCCCGACCCGGAGGCGACCGCGGCCTGGCTTGAAGATATTCTGGGCGGCGAAATCATCCGCAGCCCCGGGCGCATCGACGTCAAGCTTGGCGGCGCCATGGTCTTCATCGCGCCGGTGGCGGCGGGCGACGGCGTCAACGCGCCGCCGGTGACGCCCTATCAGGGGCTCGATCACTTCGGATTGACGGTGAAGGACATCGACGCGGTCGCAGCCGAGATCAGGGCCAAGGGAGTCGAGTTCGCCAAGGAGCCAGTTACCATCCGGCCCGGTGTGCGCATCTGTTTCATTCGCGGTCCGCAGGGCATCTCGATCGAGCTTCTGGAGCGCGACAGGAAATACGCCTGACGCCGGCAGGTACGATCGCCGCTTGTACCAGTCCGCGTTGACGCCGTGCCTTACTCTGGCATAAGAACCATGGGCTCCGCGGGGGGCGGACGTCCTGATCGGCCGCATCATGAAGAATGGGTTGTACTCGATCCATGTAAATCTGCGGGACGGGCGCGTCGGCAAGGGCAGCGGCGTGGTCCTGTTCCGGGACGGCAGGATTCTCGGCGGTGACGCCTATTTATTCTATACCGGCAGCTACACGGTGAAAGGAAACACCTTCAAGGGCGAAGTTCTCGTTCAACGCCATACGTCAAGTCCGGACGCCAACCCTCTGTTCGGCGAACCAAGTCCGGTCGGCATCGGCGTGTCCGGCACGTTCACCGACACCGCGGCCGAAATGAGCGGCACTGCGCTGGTCGGTAAGGCCAGCCAGATCTTCGAAGCGACGCTGCGAAAGCTTGCCAACACCGACTAGAGCCTCAACGGCGGTGAGGCTATTCTGCGGCCTCCTCCAGCGGCGCCACGCGGGGCAGGATGATCCGGACTCGCGTACCCCTGCCCGGTTCGGAATCCAGTTCGAGACGGCCACCCAGGCGGTTGGTCACGATGCTGTAGACGATGTGCAGACCGAGCCCGGTGCCGCCCTGGTCGCGCCGCGTCGTAAAGAAGGGATCGAAGGCCCGGCGCCGGACATCGAGGCTCATGCCGCAACCATCATCGGAAAAGACGATTTCGACATGGTCCTGGCCGGCTTCACGCGCCGTGATATCGACCGAGCCTGGCTTTCCGTCCGGAAAGGCGTGCGCGACCGCGTTGAGGAACAGATTGGTGAGCACCTGCCCGTAGGGCCCGGGATAAGAATTCATCACGAGATTGGGCTGGCAGTCCACGGTCAGCGTCAGATGGCGCTTGCGCAAGCCGGGCCGCAGGCTCATGACCACCTGCTCGGTCAGGTCGGCAAGGTCGAAGGTGCGCTGATCCGAGTAATTGCGGTCGGCGGCGACCTGTTTGAACGAAGCGATCAACTCGGCCGCGCGATTGAGATTGGCCACGAGCTGCGACGACGCGTCACGGCAGGTCTCGAGAAATTCGTTCAGGCTGGAGCGCTTCAAAGCGCCATGTGACACTTCTGCGCCGAACAAAGCGGTCTTTCGCTCCAGCGAGGAGGCGACCGTCAGGCTGATGCCGACGGGATTGTTGACCTCGTGGGCGACGCCCGCCACGAGGCGCCCGAGCGCGGCGAGCTTTTCGGCTTCGATCAGCGAGTTCTGGGTTTCGCGCAGATTGCGCAACGCGGCTTCGGCCGCATCCTTCGCCTTGCGCATCTCCTGCTCGCCCTGCTTGCGCTCGCCGATATCGAGCCCGACGCTGACGATGCGCTCGACCTTGCCGTCAGCATCGAGCAGCGGAAGTTTGTTCACCAGCCAATGCCGCATACTGCCGGAAAGATCGCGATATTCCTCCTCGAAGAAACCAAGCTCCTTGCCTGAGGCCAGCACCCGCCTGTCGGTCTCATCGACCTTTTGCGCGCCATGACCAAACATCAGCTCGGACGTGGTCCGGCCGATCGCATTCGCCGGCTCAATTCCGAACAGGCCGGCCATGTACCGATTCATCAGGACGTAGCGAAGCTGTCTGTCCTTGACGTTGATGACGGCGGGAACGGTATCGATCACCTGTTGCAGCAGCCGTCTGCCCTCGACGATCGCCTCTTCGGCGCGTTTCTGGTCGGTGATGTCGCGTACCGTTCCCTCGTATCGAACGATCTCGCCATTCTCGTCGCGCACCGCGGTGGCGCTGTCGGAGAGCCACAGGATCGCGCCGCTGCGCTGATGGACCTGATATTCGAATTCGCGCACCATGCCGTCGCGCTGCATCAGGCGCTGGAATTCGGCGCGCGCTTCAGGGCAAACGTAGACGCTTTTGGTGATGTTGCCGATTTCGAGGATCAGTTTTTTCGGCGCGTCATATCCCATCATTCGTGCAAGCGCGGGATTGGCGTTGAGGAGTTCTCCGGCCGGCGTTGTCACATAGATCCCGTCGACAGAGCCCTCGAACAGCTTGCGATAACTTTCCTCGGCAAGCCGTTGCTCAGCCAGGGCGCGGATTGCCGCCTCGCGCGCGGCATCCACCTCGACAAGCGAGCGGCGGAACACCTCGGTGGCGCGGGCAATGTCGCCGATCTCGTTGCCCACACCGGTGGACGGAATGGAAGTATTCTTCTCGCCACGGGCCAGCGCCCGGATGGCCACGGCGATCGCTTTGAGCGGACGCACGGTCCTGCGCACCACGAACAACGCAGCAGCAACTCCGATCAGCACGCTGGCGAGGCCGATGAGAATGCTCTGCCAGCGATCATGGTCGAGCGTCCTGGCGAAATCGGCGGCCAGCACGCGTCCCCTCCGTTCGCCGAGATCGCGCAACAGATCGGTCACGCGGCTGATCATTTGCCCTTCGCTGCCCAGCACTTCCTTGTCGATCTGGGCGATTTGCGTTTCGGCCACCGAGATCGAAATGATCGCTTCCGCATAGGCGTCAGTTTCGGCACGAAGCGGCGGGTCAGCGATCGAAAGCGATTTCATCGCCCGCGCGGAGCGTTCGGAGGCGACAGGATCATGTGCCAGCAAAGCCGCATTCACCTGATTTTGTGCTCTGAACAGGGCTCGGGCGGTGGCACGATCCGGGATATCGGCAATCGCCTTCTCGAACCGCTCCCGGATCGGCGGCAAGGCTGCGACGAGTTCTGCGCGGGTCGCGATCAGGGCGGTAACCCGCTCCATTCCATCACGGTAATTGGCGAGCCGCTGCGTGACGCCGTCGATCATTTCCTGCTGTTCGGGAGCGAGTTGAAGCCGCGTGTTCTTCAACAACGTGCTCAACGACGCGGCCGCCTCCCAGGCCTGGCTGGAAGAATCCGGATCGGTCACATATTCGCGCACCGCCAGCCGCAGTTCGTTGGTACGGCGATCGATTTCGTCGACGACGTCGCCGAGGCTTTGCAGATGCTGCAATTCCGCAAAGGTGACGTTGATGTGCCGGATCGAGACGACGCTGGCGACGCTCGTCATCACCATCATCCCGAGCAGGAGCAGGAAACTGCCAAAGAACATCTGCCCGATCGAAGGCGTGAACGATCGTATCCGCTGGACAATTTCAGCAAGGGCCATAGGTACCGGAATCCGTTAGGGGCAGATTTCCGCTTATACGATGGAATCAGCCTTGCGGGGAGCTTGCGCAAGCGGCCGACTGCCGCGCTGCCGCACTGCGCTGACGGCCAGGTGGTCACCAAACCGCAACGCAAGGTTTCAATCCGCCGGAATGCTCGCGTCCTTGACGACCTTTGCCCAGAGCGCGATGTCGGATTTGATGATGTCGGCGAATTCTCCCAGCGGCGCGCTCTTCGCCGCGCATCCGGCAAGGTCGAGCCTTTCACGGACCTCAGGATTTGCGATCGCGATTTCCAGCGCCTGGCTGATGCGGTTGACGATCGGTTGCGGCGTCGCCGCCGGCACCACAATGCCGAACCACGGTGTCACTTGTGCTTCGGCGTAGCCTTGCTCGGCCATTGTCGGCGCGTCCGGAAAATATTTCGAGCGGCCGTCGCTGATCGCAGCGATGATCCTGATGGCGCCGGTCTGCACCTGCGCCAACGCCTGGTTCGCGGAAAGGAAGGTCGATGTGATCAGGCCGCCGGCGATATCCGCCACCATCTGCGGGTAACCGCGATAGCCGATCGGCGTGACGTCGATTCCGGCCAGCCGCTTGAACAGTTCGAAGCCGAGATGCCCGGTCGAACCCTTGCCTGGATGGCCGTAGTTCAGCGTGCCGGGCTTTGCCCTGGCCAGCGCGACAAATTCGGCGACGTTCTTCACCGGCAGCGAAGTGGGCACGATGAAGAAGTTCGGCGCCCGGCAGATCTGCCCGACCGGGACGAAATCGCGCAGAGGATCCCAGCGCAGAACGAGATTGAGCGAAGGACTGGTCGTGAAGAATGTCGTCACCAGAAGCCAGGTGTACCCGTCGGGCGCGGCACGCGCGACATCTTCGGCAGCAAGCGAGCCATTGGCGCCGGATTTCGACTCGAGAATGATCGACGCTTTCCATTGCGCGGCCATGTTCTGGGTGACGATGCGCCCGAACACATCGGCAACGCTTCCGGCCGAATAGGGATTGACCACGCGCACAGTGCGATTGGGAAAGCCCTCCTGCGCGGATCCCGCGCCGGACAATGCCAGCGCCGCCAGCCACGCCCCCATGATGACGCCAAGGCCTCGGATATTCACTTGGTGCGCGCCCTGCCCTGATGCTTGCTGCGGCGCCGTTTGCAGCGCGCAACTGCCGGCAGGATGCCGGTATTCGCCGGAAGCGGCAAGGCCTGAGCTCCATCAGCCCGCGGCATGTCGAAATCATCGCCTTACTTCCTCGGTGGGATCGCCATTGCGGCCACACCGACCACGACACAAGAAAGGCCGGCCCAGGCCGTGGCAGACAGGTGCTCGCCAAGCAGCAGCACGCCAAGCGCAACTCCGATCGGCACGCGCAGATAGGCCTGAGCCGTCGTTCCGACCGAACCCAGCGTATCGATCAGTCGAAAATAGATCACCAAGGCGAACGCCGTGGAGAATATCGCAAGTCCAAGCAGCGCGAGCAGCGAAGTCGCGGAAGGCGCAAGCGTCCATGGCCGCTCCATCACGATGCTGAAGGGAATAAGGACCGCGGCTCCGCAAATGAGCGAGCCTGCCGCGGGCGCCATTGGGTCGAGCCCCTTGAAACCGCGGCTGAACACGGCTGCACCGGCGTAGCAGATCGTCGCCGCCACGATCGCAAGCTGGGCGACCAGCTCCCGGCCCAGGCTCTCGAACGCCTGGACGCCGACAATCAGGCAAATGCCGGCCATGCCGAGAACTACCCCCAACAGTTTTCGCGGCGTTTGGGTTTCCCGATGCGCCATCGCGAGCGTAAGCAGGAACGTGAAGATCGGCGAGGTCGAGTTGAGAATGGTCGCCAGCCCCGCATCGACGGAGCGTTCGGCCCAGGCAATCAGGGTCCATGGCACGACGCTGTTGAGGCACGCCTGAAAGGCGAAGCGGCGCCAGGTCGCGACGTCTGCCGGCAACAGCACTCCGCGCCAGCGCATGATCAACAGCAAGAGGAGACCCGCAATCGCTGTCCGGCCGGCAATCAGCGTGATCGGCGGGATGGTCGCTACGCCAAGCTTGATGAAGGTGTATGACCCACCCCACAGCGTGGCGAGCAGGAACAGCAGCAACAACTCGATGCTGATCGCCGGATTTCGACCCAGGTTCTCTGCCGCTCCACCCGATGCAGGTCTTGGTCCGACAACGCCTCGATCTTTTGCTCCATGGGGAACTCCATCGCTCAATTTCGATGAGTGCGGTATTCAATCCATCACACCTTTCCGACCTCGAACAACTCGCCGTCGTAGCCGGCATCCAGCGGGATGCGGAGCTGCCGGCCGCCGTTGACGCTTGTCATCACCGGCATGACGGTGACGATCGGCTTGCCCCTGGAATCCTGAAGCGCAGCTTTCACGCTTGCCTGCTTGCCGAGCTTGATCAGATTGCGCGTGGTCGGAAACGGCAATTTGAACCGGCCGCTCTCGCCGCCCGCCAGCGCCTCGTGCGGCGACAGCCAGATCGAATCGGTGGATTCCCGGCCGTCATGCGCGCCAACCTGCTCGTGCGGAGCGGCGGCGAGAAAGAACCAGGTATCGAACCGCTTTTGCATCCCGATCGGCGTGATCCAATGCGCATAAGGCACGAGTTCGTCGAGCGCGAGAACGACGCCGTTCTCCTCGATCACTTTTAGAAAAGTGACTTTACCGTCCGATAAGGCCGCGCGGCTTGCGGCGGAAATCTCGGCGGCCCGTTTGGCGCCAACCAGATCGGATGAGCCACGCGCTCGCGCGAGAAGGATGCCACTTTCCTCAAAAGTCTCGCGGATCGCAGCAATGCGGAAACTCAAGCCGGCCGCGTCACACCCCTCGCCGCCCGAATAGAGTTGGGCGTGGGCGATGATCTCGTGATCGCCCTGCTCGACGCTGCCACCGGGAAATACCAGCGCGCCGGAAGCAAAATCGATCTCATAGTGGCGTACCATCATGAAGACTTCGATTTCGCCGCGACCCTCGGCGGCGCCGGCGCCGTCGCGCAACAGCAGGACGGTCGACGCAGGCCGCGGCATCACTACTTCCACCATTGTTGGAACTCCTCACCCCTCATCCCGAGGAACGCCCGGCGCGTCTCGAAGGATGACCAGCCGAAATCGCCTCATGGATCTCCAGGCGATGCAAAGCACCGTCCGGCGACGGCGCTTATCTATTTGCACCGTTCGCGACGGCCTCGCTTAAGCTCGGCCTGCTCGGGTGCGCCTCCTCACCATGAGGAGCCTTCTATCCGGCAGCGCTCGATTGCGGCTGCAGGTTTGCGCGATGGTCGACGCGCGCCACGCGTGACAACAGGTAATCGACCTCCGCCCTGGCAGTCGCGGTGATGCCGGAGGCGGGCTTGCGCTGCGCGCTCGAAGCGATGACGCCGCGTTTTTGCAGCACGTATTTGCGCACGGCGAGGCCAATGCCCGGCTGCTGTTCATAGCGTATCAGTGGCAGGTGTGCGTCGAACAGGTCATGCGCGGCATCACGCCGTGCTTCCTTCCAGAGGCGCACGACGTCGATCAGCATTTCCGGAAAAGCGTAACCGGTCATCGCGCCGTCGGCGCCGCGCTCCATCTCGAAATCGAGGAACAGCGCGCCGTTGCCCGTGAGAATCGAGAGCGGCCGCAGCGAGCCGTCTTTCTGGAAAGCGCGAAGCGCCGAAATCTTCTCTAACCCCGGCCAGTCCTCGTGCTTGAGCATCACGCAGCTTGGATTGTCCATCACGATCTTGCGGATCACTGCGGGCGTGAAAATCACGTTCAGCATCAACGGATAGTCCTGCAACACCCACGGAATGTCGCTGCCGATGGCCTCAACCGCCTGCTTGAAGTAGCCGACGATCTGGTCGTCGGTCCGCAAGGTTGGCGGCGGCGCGATCATCACGCCGGCAGCACCTGCATCCATCGAGGCGCGTGCGAGCGAGCGCATGGCGGCAAATCCGGGCGCCGAAACGCCGACGATGACCTGCATATTCTTCGCGCGCTTGATGAAGCGTTTTGCGACCTCCTCGGCCTCCGAGCCGTCGAGCTTCGGCGCTTCCCCCATGATGCCGAGCACGGTGACGCCGTCGCAGCCAATCTCGGCGTAAAAGTCGGTGAGGTGGTCGATCGATTTGTCGTCGATGCGGCCGTCGTCATGGAACGGAGTCGGCGCGATCGCGAAAGTCCCTGCGGCCTTGTGGGTGAGTTTTGTCATTTTTGCCTCGTAGTTTGCTCCGTCGTTCCGGGACGATTCGAAGGACCAGACCCGGAACCTCGAGATTCCGGATGCGATGCCTTCGCATCGCTCCGGAATGACTCGTAACTCAAAACCGTCGTGCGCCCATCTTGATTTCCTCCTCCGAGAAGAAAATCTCAGCTGCATGCTCGACGATGTCTTCCGCCTTCCAGCCGGTGTGCGGCGGCTTCCACCCCGGCTTTTCCATCATCCGCATCTCGCGCACGCCGCGCGGCCCGGAAACGCCGAGGATCTTGCCGGTCTGGTCACCGGAGAGATCGCTGACCATGTATAGCACGGTCGGCGCGATGCCATCAGGTCCGAGCGCCATGCCGGGGTTCTCGATATAGCGCGGCAAGTCGGCGGTCATGCGGGTCAGCGCGCCCGGCGCCAGCGTCCAGACGCGAATGTTGTACTTGCGCCCTTCGACCGCGAGCACGTTCGACAGCCCCCAGATGCCGCCCTTGGCGGCCCCGTAATTGGATTGGCCGAAATTACCGATCAGACCCGAGGTCGAGGAGGTGTTGACGATGACGCCGCCGCCGTTTTCGCGCATCCAGCGGAACACCGGCTGGGTGCAGCAGAACGTGCCCTTCAGGTGCACCTTCAAGACCTTGTCCCAGGCGGCTTCGGTCGCCTTGGCAAAGGTCTGGTCGAGCAGGATGCCGGCGTTGTTGACGAGGATGTCGGCGCGGCCAAAGTTTCTGATGGCATCATCGAACACCGATTGGCCGCCGGCCAATGTCGAGATATCGGCGCCGTTGGCAATCGCGCGGCCGCCTTCGGCCTTAATCGCATCCACCACCTTTTGCGCCATCGTGACATCGGAAGCACTGCCGTCGCGCGGACCACCGAGGTCGTTGACCACGACCGCCGCGCCCTCGCGCGCAAACAGCTTCGCGTAGGCTTCGCCGAGGCCGCCGCCCGCGCCTGTGATCAGCGCCACCTTGCCGTCGAGTAGTCCCATGGTTGCCTCCCTTTATCTTTCTTCGTCATTCCGGGATGCGCCGAAAGGCGCAGACCCGGAATCCATTCCTCCCTGCATTATGCGGCACAATGGATTCCGGGCTCGCGCTAAAGCGCGCCCCGGAATGACAGCTACCCCAGCACCGTCCTGCCGTTTTTTATCACCACCGCGTTGCGTGCCTTCACCCGCGCTTCGAAAGAAATCACGTTGCCGTCTTTCCACATATCGAGCGTCACGGTCTCGCCGGGATAGACCGGCGCGGAAAATCGCGCGGCGTGCCGGCGGAAGGCGGCCGGATCGAAATCGGCATAGGTCTGCAAAATGCCGCGGCAGGTGATGCCGAAGGTGCACATGCCGTGCAGGATCGGCTTCGGAAAACCGGCGCGGCGCGCAAATTCGGGATCGGAATGCAGCGGGTTGCGATCCCCACACAGCCGATAGATCAGCGCCTGATCTGCGCGGGTCGGGATATCGACCGATTGGTCGGGCGGGCGCGTCGGCACCTGGTGCGGTTCAGGCTGGCCGTCGGAGGGTCCGCCGAAACCGCCATCCCCGCGTGCGAAGCGGGACGCGACCAGCGTTGCGAGTTCCTCGCCCTTCTCGTTCTTGAGCACGGTCTGATGGCGGATCACCGCGCCCTTGTCCTTGCCCTTGTCGAACACGGCGAGCACGCGTGAATCCACGAGAAGTTTCGCAGCGACCTGAAGCGGCCGGTGGAAGGTGATGTCGCGCTCGCCGTCGACCACCATCACGCGGTTGAGATTCATCTCGCCGGGAGTGGCACCCCAGGCTGCCACCGAGGCGAATGTCGGCACGACCTTCAGGGGGCGCGGTGTGGCAGAGGCTTCGTTGACGAACGCAAGCTCTCTTTCGTCCATCGGATCGGCGCCCATGCCGATGCCATAGGCGTAAAGCATCACCTCGCGATCGCTGTAGGCGAATTTCTGGTCGAGATTTTTCAGCGCCATCAGCTCATCGTAATTGATCGGCATTTTTTCTTTCGCTCCCCAACCGCTCGCGAAGTGCTCGTTAATGCGCCCTCTCCCCTTGCGGGAGAGGGCCGCGCCGGGCTCACCTTAGACTCGATTGGGTGAGGGGTTGGTGCCCGAACCCCCTCACCCGGCTCGCTTCCTCGCCACCCTCTCCCGCAAGGGGAGAGGGTGAAATCCCGCCCGCGCGGAGTTACACCGGCGTAAAAAACGGCAGCGGCGCGCCATCCGTCGTCTTGAACACCGCCTTCACCTTCTGGCCGATCTTCAATTTCTCCATGTCGCAATCGACGAAATTGGTCAGAAGCGAAGGACCCTCCTTCAGCGTGACATAACCGATCGCGTAAGCGCCACTCGCCGACTTGCGCATCAGGCTGAACGAATAGATCTCGCCCTCGCCCGAGCTTTCTTCCCACACTGTCTGGTCGGAGAAACAAAACGGGCAAAGGCTGCGCGGAAAATAATGCGCCTCGCCGCAGGCCGTGCAGCGCTTGATCAGGAGCTTGCCTTCGACGGTCGCTTCCCAGAATTTCGTCGTCTCCGGATTGCCTTTCGGCGTCGGGTATTTCACGGGGCTGTCCATCACACGCGCTCCAGAATGCAGGTCGAGGCGGCATGCCGAATGCCGAGCAGGCCGCCGGTGCCGTGCGCGATGGCAAGGTCGCAATTTTTGACCTGCACCTTCGGATGAGCTTCTCCCCGCAACTGCCTCACCGCTTCGATGATTTTTGTCATGCCGCCGCGATTGACCGGATGGTTGCTGCACAGCCCTCCGCCGTCGGTGTTGAACGGCAATTTGCCGACGCCCGAAATCAAATTGCCGTCGGCGACGAATTTGCCGCCCTCGCCCTTTTTGCAAAAGCCGAGGTCTTCGAGCTGCATCAGGACCGTGATGGTGAAGCTGTCGTAGATCGAGGCGTATTTGATGTCTTTCGGCGCCACGCCTGCTTCCTCGAACGCCTTCGGTCCTGACCAGACGCCCGCCGAATAGGTCAGGTCGAGATCCTTGCCGCCGCGCGGGCCCTTCAACGCCTCGCCGTGCCCGATCATGCGTACCTTTGGCTTGTTCAGGCTGCGCGCGATCGCTTCCGTGGTCACGATCAGCGCGCCGCCGCCGTCGGTGACGACGCAGCAATCCATCCGGTGCAGCGGATCGGCAATCATCGGCGAGTTCAAAACATCCTCGACGGTGACGACCTCGGGAAGCATCGCGTGCGGATTGTATTGCGCGTGATGGGAGGCAGCGACCTTGATCCAGGCCAGTTGCTCGCTAGTCGTGCCGAACTCATGCATGTGACGCATGGCGCACATGCCGTAAACGTTATGCGTGGTGGCGCCGTAAGCGGCCTCGAAATCCGCCTCCGCGCCGCTTGGGCGCGGCGGCATCGGACCGGTACGCGGTTTGCCCGCCAAGGTGATCAGCGCGATCGAACATTTGCCGGCGGCGATCGCTTCCGCGGCGTGTCCAAGATGGACGATATAGGAGCAGCCTCCGGTGTCCGTTGAATCGAAGTGACGGACTCTTAGCCCGAGATAATCGGCCATCGCCATCACTCCACCCGGGGCGTCGCCGGCGCAGAAATAGCCGTCGATATCGGACTTGGCGAGCCCTGCATCGGCCAACGCGCCCCTGGCGACTTCGGCATGAAGCTGGGCGGTTGATTTATCGGGAGCGTGCCGGGTCGGATGCTCGAAGATCCCGGCGATATAGGCCTTGCCCTTGATGCTCAATTCGTTCTCCGCTGGCGTTTTCTTGTTCTATCTTTCCGGAGTTTTCTGGCCTGTTGGGACCGCCTTGGCAAGCGGTGAAATATTGCGGGGCCGTCACCCTCCCCTGGAGGGGGAGGGTCGATCGCGAATGAGATGAGCGATCGGGGTGGGGTGACGCTTGCTGAAGGATTCACCCCACCCCGCTTCGCATCTTGCTTCGCGATGCTCGCGACCCTCCCCCTCCAGGGGAGGGTGTAGAGCGAGCGCTCGCATCTCAATTCAACTTCCTGAACGCCGGCCACGCTTCCACGATCCCGCCGCGGCAATCCGCGCGAGTTTTGCATCGTCTTGTCCCTCGCTCAAGCAGAGGGCGCAGGGAATGCCGGGTGCATGCCGCACCCATAGCCTCGCGTGCGAAGAATGAGAAGCACACGAGCTTAAGTCACCACAGGTTCGCCAGACAATCCGGCATTCCCTGCACGACGGTTTTACGGCTTACTCCGCGCTCTCCCCGGTGATCGGGCTTTGTTGTCACCGTCGTCCCTGAGAAGCGTTAGCTTCTTAAGAACTTGATGCCAGCGTCGGGGCATCAGGACCACACGGCTTCGCCGTCCGCGAACGCGCTCTCGTCAGTCGCGCGCCCAGCGTCCATCGCATCCCGCCTCACGTTTCGTGACGATAGCGCATACGCCCCTCTTGCCGAGGCAGGACAGTGCGAATCGATAAAGCTGTTTCTACCGAACTGCGAAGTGAAATATTTTTCGCTATTGGGCTGGACAGGCGTGAAATGCTTGAGACGCAAACGCTGATTTGCCCGTCGGGCAAATCAGTGGAGGCGAAACTTTCCAAACTTGGCTTCAGAGCGCCGGTGAGGAACGATGAAGGGGTGTGCCACTCTTATCCCTCCCCTTGTGGGGAGGGTCGGCGCGAAGCGCCGGGGTGGGGGTGTTTAAAGCGCCCAAGATGGTTTCCATCACAGCGCTAAAGTTTCGATCGAATCCGAATTCCAGAATCGCAGAACATAAAATCCCTGCGACCTAAGAAACGTGTCGCGCTCGCGGTCCGATTGCATGCCGCCGTGCATGGCGTGCTGACCACCGTCGATCTCAATAACTATTCGAGTACTGAATGACGCAAAGTCGACGATGTAGCGACCGATTGGTGCCTGCCTGCGAAAATGAAAGCCGCGAGCCCGCAGCTCGCGCAGCTTCACCCATATTTTCACTTCTTGCGGCGTCAGGCGTTTACGAAGCTCGCGGGCCTTCTCGTTGAGCACAATTGGCCTTTTCGACACCGTTTCCCCCACCCGACCGGCCTTCGGCCGGCCACCCTCCCCACGCGTTCCGCGGGGGAGGGATTTGCCGGTTGAGTCCGGAGCACGAAATTAAGAGCTACTCCGCCGCGATCTGGCGTGGCGCCGGCGGCGGGTTGGCGAGATCGGCCGCCAACTGTGCGTAGCGCGCTTTGGCGTCCTGCACCGCCTTCTCCTTCACCGGGCCGTAACCGCGGATGCGGTCCGGCAGCGAGAGAAGCTCGATTGCGGTCGGAAGCGTCAGCGGCGACAGCACCGACAAGATGTGCGCCACGTCTTTCTCGTAGCCGGCGATCAGGTCGCGCTCGAGCCTGCGGTCGGCACTGTAGGCGAAAATATCCAACACCGTACCCCGCAGCACCCGCATCCCGGCGAGCAGGCGGAACACCGGCATCATCCAGGCACCGAACGCGCGCTTCTTCGGCCGTCCCAACGCGTCCTTGCCACCGCCGAGCAAGGGTGGTGCCAGATTGAAGCTGATCTTGTAGTCGCCATCGAACTGGTCGCGAAGCTGTTGTTCGAACTTGCCGTCGGTATAAAGCCGCGCCACTTCGTATTCGTCCTTGTAGGCGAGAAGTTTTGCGTAGTTAATGGCAACGGCGCGCGGCAGCGCCTCGCCAAAACCGCCGTCGCGGGCCTTGTCGCGCACCTGCGTCACGAGCTTGCGGTAGCGTTCGGCGAGTTTTTTGTTCTGGTATTCGGTCAGGAGCGCGCTGCGGTGGGCGATGATCTCATCGAGCGACATCGCTTCCAGCGTCTTCGGCGGTGCCGTCTGATCCTGCCCCTTCATCATCGCGACCAGCCGCGCGGGATCGGCTGCAGCAAGCCGGCCGAGTCGGAAGGCCTGCGTATTCATCTTGATCCCGACGCCGTTGACCTCGATCGCCTGCTCGATCGCGGCAGCCCCAAGCGGCAGCAATCCCTTTTGATAGGCATAGCCCATCATCATCATGTTGGTGGCGATGGAATCGCCGAGCAGGGTTTCCGCAGGTTTGGTGAAATCGAGAAAGGAGGAATCCCGCCGTAGCGCGGTTTCCAGCACCTGGTTGACCTTGCGGGCCTGGAAATTGAAGTCGCGGTTGAGAATGAAATCCGCGGTCGGGATGACGTGGCTGTTGATCACGCCGACAGTGCGGCTTGAATCGCAGAGCGTAATGGTTTCCTTGGCGGCGGCCACGACTTCGTCGGCCGCGAGCACGAGATCGGCAGTGCCGGTGACGATGCGCGAACAGGTGACGTCGGCGGTGTGTTCAGAAAGCCGGACGTGACTCAGCACCGCGCCTCCCTTTTGCGCCAACCCCGACATGTCGAGGATCATGCTGGCTTTGCCCTCGATATGGGCGGCCATCCCGAGCAGCGCACCGATGGTCAACACGCCGGTGCCGCCGACGCCGCCGACCGCGATGTTGTAAGGCCGCTCCAGCGGGGGCTTTGAGTCGGGCTCGGGCAGATCGCCGATCTCGCCAAGATCGGCCGGCGCGCGGCGGCGCAACGCCCCGCCGTCGATGGTGACGAAGGACGGACAAAAGCCCTTCAGGCAGGAAAAATCCTTGTTGCAGGTCGACTGGTTGATGGTGCGCTTGCGCCCGAGTTCGGTCTCGAGCGGCTCGACCGAGATGCAGTTCGACTGCACCGAGCAATCCCCGCAACCTTCGCACACGGCTGGGTTGATCAGGACGCGGCGCGGCGGGTCTTCCATGATGCCGCGTTTGCGGCGGCGGCGTTTTTCCGCAGCACACGTCTGCACAAAGACGATGGCCGAGGCGCCCTTCACCTTGCGCAGCGTCTTCATGACGTCGTCGAGCTGGTCGCGATGCGCGGTCTTGGTGCCCGGCGCGATCGCGGACGGTGGATAGGCGTCGGGATTTTCCGACACCAGGTAGAGTTCGCGGATGCCTTCGGAGTGGAGCTGGAAGGTGACCTGCTGCGGCGAGAGCTCGCCATCGACGTGCTGGCCGCCGGTCATCGCGGTCGCATCGTTATAGAGGATCTTGTAGGTGATGTTGGCGCCTGAGGCGATCGCCTGCCGGATCGCAAGACTGCCGGAGTGGAAATAGGTGCCGTCGCCGAGATTGGCGAACACGTGCTCTTCGTTGGTGAAGGGCGCGACCCCCACCCATGGCACGCCCTCGCCGCCCATATGGGTGAAGGTTTCGGTGTTGCGGTCCATCCACAGCGCCATGAAATGGCAGCCGATGCCGGCAAAGGCCCGGCTTCCTTCCGGCACCTTGGTCGAGGTGTTGTGCGGACAGCCCGAGCAGAAATACGGCGTGCGGGTGACCGGCGCCACGGGCAGCATTTGCGTCGCCAGACGGCCGTTGAACCAGTCGGCCTTGGCGCGCAGCATCTCGGCGATTTCCGGATTGAGGTTGAGACGAAGCAACCGCTCGGTCAACGAGCTTGCGAGCGAAGCGACACTCAGCTCGGCCGCAAAGGTCAGGAAGCGCTTGTCGTGCTCGTCCATCTTGCCGACGATGCGCGGACGCACGTCGTCGCGCCAGTTGAACAATTCCTGCTTGACCTGGTTCTCGACGATCTCGCGGCGTTCCTCGATGATGAAGATTTCCTCCAGGCCCACCGCGAATTCGCGCACCCCTTGTGGCTCGAGCGGCCACGGCATGCCGATCTTGTAGAGCCGAAGGCCGATCTTGGCGGCGACTTCCGGCGTGATGCCGAGTTCGCGCAGCGCCTGACGGATGTCTTCGTAGCTTTTGCCCGAGGCCATGATGCCGAAGCGGGCGTTCGGCGAATCCATGGTGATGCGGTTGACCTTGTTGGCGCGCGCAAATGCGATCGCGGCAAATCCCTTGTAGTCCTGAAGCCTGCGATCCTGGTCGTAGCGGTCGTCGGGCCAGCGCAGATTGAGCCCGCCCGGCGGCAACTCGAAATCGGCGGGAATGATGAAAGGCTTCATCTCGTCGGTGAGATCGATCTCGGCCGTGGTCTCCACCGTCTCGGTGATCACCTTCATGCCGACCCAGCAGCCGGAGTAACGCGACATCGCGATCCCGAGCAGCCCCATCTCGATCATTTCATGGATGCTGGAGGGATAAAGATAGGGCATCAGCGCGGAGATGAAGGCATGGTCCGACTGATGCGGCACGGTGGATGATTTCGCGCCGTGATCATCGCCGGCAAGGCACAGCACGCCGCCGTTTTTGGCCGAGCCCGCGGCGTTGCCATGACGGAATACGTCGCCGCAGCGGTCGACGCCCGGGCCCTTGCCGTACCAGATGCCGACCACGCCATCGTAGTTCGCGCCGCGCGAAAGATTGAGCTGCTGCGAGCCCCAGATTGCGGTGGCGGCGAGGTCTTCGTTCACGCCGGGCTGGAATTTGATGTTGTATTGGTCGAGATGCTTTCGGGCGGCGAAAAGCTGCTGGTCGTAGCCGCCAAGCGGCGAACCGCGATAGCCGCTGATGAAGCCGGCGGTGTTGAGGCCCAGCGCGCGGTCGCGCCGGATCTGCGCCATCGGCAGGCGGACCAGCGCCTGAATTCCGGTCAGGAAGACGTGGCCGGAGCCCTGGGTGTACTTCTGATCGAGACTGATCGGACCCTGATTGATTCCCATTCCACCCTCTTTTGAGTCTTCGTAAGTCTTTGGCCCTGCCGGCGCTTTTTAGCTAGTCATGGCTGGCGTCAAAACCAGTACCGTCAGAAAGTGGCCACCAGTCTATGTCGGTTTTTTAAGGTGGGGCACCACAAATCTGAGGTGGGAGGACCACCTGCCGCAAAACGCAATTTCGTGCCGGTCCTCCGCCTCCCCCTTTTCGGCTTATGTCGCAGAGAATTCATCCACTGAAACGACGTGACGCCTGCGATCGTCGCCTTTCGCGCTATACTTTTGCCAAAGGGGCATCCATCGAAGCAGGGACGGCGAAGCAGAATGCGCGCGATTCTGGCGACCTTGTTTTTGTGCAGTGCATTCGGGCTGATCCCTGCCCGGGCCGAACCTTCCAGCGAGACGATCGCGCGCGGCAAATCGCTGACGGAAGCCGCCGACTGCAGCAGCTGCCACACCACGGACCCTGCAAAACCCTTTGCCGGCGGCAGGCGGCTCGATACCCCGTTCGGGGCCATCTACTCGGCAAACCTCACTCCGGATCGCGATACCGGGCTGGGTGCCTGGAGCGATGAGGAATTCTATCGTGCGGTTCATCTTGGCGTCGGCCGCAACGGCACCCGTTACTACCCCGCGTTCCCCTACCCTCATTTCACGAAACTGACAAAGCCAGACGTGCTGGCGATCCGCGCCTATCTCGCCACGCTGCCGCCTGTGAAGAACACGCCACCCTCGCCGCAATTGCGCTGGCCGCTGAACTACCGCGTGCTGATGCGCGGCTGGAACCTGATGTTCTTCCGGCCGGGCGTTTTCGAACCGGACCAGAGCAAGAGCACGGAATGGAATCGCGGCGCCTATCTGGTCGAAGCCGCCGCCCATTGCGGCGCGTGCCACACGCCGAAGAATCTTGCCGGTGCCGAAAAGCGCAGCGAGCGGTTTGGCGGCAGTTTTGTCGACGGCTGGTTTGCGCCGAGGCTCGATGCCGCAGAGAGAAGCGGGCTGAAATCGTGGAGCGTGGACGACATCGTCGAATATCTGCAGAGCGGCCGCAACGGCAAAAGCCATGCCGGGGGTCCGATGGCCGAGGTGGTGCTCAACTCGACCTCGAAAATGAGCGACGCCGACGTTCGCGCGATGGCTGTGTATTTGAAGGATATCGCGCCAGGTGCGCCTGAAGGTGCCGTATCGACGCCGGCGCAGACGCAGATGGCGAACGGCGAAAAGTTATACAGGGGCGCGTGCATCGCCTGCCACGAGGCGGACGGCAGCGGCGCGCCGCGCATCTATCCGCCACTGCCGGGGAGCGCGAACCTGCAGTCGGCGGATGCCTCCAGCGCGATCCGGATCATCCTCGACGGCGCCGAGACGATCACCACGCCGCGCGCGCCCAACAAGGGATCGATGCCGGCTTACGCCAAAAAAATGTCGGACCGGGAGATCGCCGACGTCACCACCTATATCCGCAACGCCTGGGGCAATTCCGCCTCCGCCGTGACCGCGGACGAGGTGGCGAGGGCGCGGCGGTAAGCCATCGCAGTCATGTTGGGGGCCGTGCATCGTCAGAGAAACGGCGCATGCACGACGCCGCGAGCATCGATGCGATGATAAGTTCCAGCCATGCAAGAGGAAGAGCGATCAAAGGCGTGCTGATGCGAGCCAGCCCCATATTGAGCATCGCGATCCAGAACAGAACAAAAAACAGCAGCCAGCACTCGATTTCATGGACCCCGGATCAGCAGCGCACCACGCCGGAAGTGCAGCGCGCTGCGCAGCATTCGGGGCACGCGACCCGACTAGCGGCGATCCTCGTTGAACACGAATTTCGGCATCTCCCATTTGTAGCGAATGGCCAAAAGGCGAAACGACAGGCCGAGCACGAAAGTCAGCGCGGTCCACACCTCGTCATTGAGCTTCAACCCGAAAGCGGTCGCGTAAAACAGGCCGGTGACAACGGAAACGCTGGCGTACAGTTCAGAGCGAAACAACAGCGGCACGTCGTTACAAAGGATGTCGCGCAGCACGCCGCCGGCGCAGCCGGTGATCATGCCCGAAACGATCACGATCGGCAGCGACTGGTTCATCTGCCAGGCGACGTCGCAGCCGGCCATGGTGAACACCACGAGCCCGATCGCATCGAGGACGAGAACGCAAGATTGAGGCGATGCACGATGCGGGCGATCAGAACCGTGGCAAACGCCGCACCCGCCGTGAGCGCCAGATAGAACGGGTTTTCGACCCACGGCAGCGGATAATGCCCGAGCACGACATCGCGGATCGTGCCGCCGCCCAGCGCGGTGACGCAACCGAGCATGCAGACGCCGACCCAGTCCATGCTGCGCCGTCCCGCGGCCAGGGCCGCCGTCATCGCCTGCGCCGTGAGAGCCACGAGCGACAGTACGTGCAACGCGGTAACGGTTGGCGGCAGAGCCCACATCTTGCCCTCGTGGTCGGAGTTTCGACGTTCGCTTTCGGGTTCCATCCGGAACAGACGCGCTTGCCAAAAGTGGAGCCGGTTCCCGGAACTGACCCAAGGCACAAGCCGTTGTCCGGAGCGTTCGAGGAGGAACATATCATGGCAATACGCAATCCGAACGACCCTCGCGAGCCCTATCGCGACGACGATGCCTATCGCGCCAACGATCCCTATCGTCCGATCGACCCGACGCGACCGGAGCTTGCGGATGACGGCTTGCTTCGCGCGTCCCGTCTCGACGCTGAACTGCAGCCCGACCCCGAACTCGCCGAGGGCACCGCCAACGGCGCCAAGATCGCGATCGCGGCGGTCGCCATCGCCGTGCTTCTGGGCGCGGTCTTCTACGGCTTGAACAGCTCGACGATGCATCAGAACGGCACGTCAACGACCGCGCAGACATCCGCGCCGGCTTCGCCTAAAGCGAGTCCGGGGGGAAACCCGGCGGGCACAACGACGGGCTCTGCACCTTCGCAGACCTCGCCACCACCGGCTCCGCCCGCTCCTGCAAGTAAGTAAGCTCGTCGCGCAGCGAACGACGTGATGAGTGCACCGCGGACAGACCCCTGTCCGCGGTGCAGTTACGGGCCCGTCAGCCAAACATCTTGTTCAGCTCACCGGCCGGATGGCCCTTGGCCATTTCCGAAAATGTGCCGTGCTCGGCGATCTCGCGTGCCGCGCGCAGGAAGCCGGCCCAGGCGGTGCGCGCCAGCGAACCGCCGACGCTGATCCGGCGCACGCCAAGCTCGGCAGCTTGCGCCACCGACAAGCCCGACGGGCCGATCAGAAGATTGACCGGCTTCGGCGCCACGGCCTTTACCACCGCGGCGATCTCTTCCTTTGTCTTGATGCCGGGCGCATAGAGGCAATCGGCGCCCGCGTCCGAATAGGCCGACAGACGATCGATCACCAGGTTCAGATCGTTTTGGCCGACCAGAAACGCCTCGCAGCGGCCGGTCAGCAACACGCCGCTTTTGTCGGCGTCGATCGCAGCGCGCGCGGCCTTGATGCGGGCGATGGCGTGGGCGCGATCATAAAGCGGCTTTGCGGCTTCACCCGTGGAATCCTCGATAGACAGACCGGCAACGCCGGTCTTGACGCCGCGGGCGACGTTGGCAGCGACCTTTTCCGCCTCATGGGCAAAGCCGCCCTCGAAATCGGCGTTGACCGGCAGATCGACCGCAGCGCACAGTGCCGCCAGATGCGTGCAGACGTCGTCGACGGTGACCTGGTTATCGGCCTTTCCGATCGTCCACGCGAATCCCGCGCTGGTCGAGGCCAGCGCCTTGAAGCCCAATTGCTGCAACGCCTTGGCGGAACCGACGTCATACGGGTTGGGGATCACGAAGCATCCCGCCTCGTGGAGTTTGCGGAACGTTGCGCGCTTGTCGGCCACTGTGATCGGCATGATCTCCTCCCTTTTTGGAAAACGTCTGCTCGCACAAGCCTAAGCTTGCAAGCGAAGGCATGAAAGGTGCGCGGGACGCATGCTAGATCACGATGCGATTAAGTGGAATCGCATCATGATCTCATCTCTTTGTTTGAGCATGATCTTTTCGGAAAACCGGCCTCCACTTTTCCGGATCATGCTCTACGCCGTCACCTGGCGCAGGAACGTCCTCTCCTCCGCGAGAATGAACTTTTTTTCCTCGGCAAAGCCAAAGGCGGCCATCGCCTCCTTCTCGCTGCGAAGCCGCGTGCGATAAATTTCGTAAGCAGCGATATTTTCGAAGGAAATCAGCGCGAACGCGATGTTGTTGGTGCCTTCGTGCGGCATCCAGTAACCGACGAGATCGCCGCCGCATTTCGGGATGATGGCAAGCCAGCGGCGCGCATATTCCTCGAAGTCTGCGCGTTTGAACGGATCGAGCTGATAACGAATGAAGACGGTGACGGACATTGGGAACTCCTTCTCTGTTTTCTGCCATCCTAGCCCTTGATCAACGTCGATGCTTCGTCTATCATCGAACTATGAAAGCAGGACCCGATATCGCCATGGTCGCCTCGCTGGTCGGCGACCCCGCCCGCGCCAACATGCTCACCGCGCTGATGACCGGCCGCGCGCTGACCGCGACCGAACTCGCCCACCAGGCCGGCATCACGCCGCAGACGGCGAGCGCCCATCTCGGAAAGCTCGAGACCGGCGGCCTGATCGAGCAGGAAAAGCAGGGCCGGCACCGCTACTATCGCCTCGCCGACCCCGATGTCGCCGGCGTGCTCGAAGGCCTGGCGGGGCTCGCCGCGCGTGCCGGCCACATGCGTGTGCGCACCGGGCCGAAGGATCCGGCGCTTCGCCGGGCGCGCGTCTGCTACGACCATCTGGCCGGCGATCTCGGCGTGCAGATGTTCGACAGCCTGAAGCGGCAGAAACTGGTGCGCCAGCAGAAGCAGGACATCGAACTGACCGCCGAGGGGCGGCGTTTCATGGCCAAGGCGCTGCAGATCGACGAGGAGATGCTCGCGCATCCACGCCGCCCGGTCTGCAAGGCATGCCTTGACTGGAGCGAGCGGCGGCATCACCTCGCCGGCACGCTCGGCGCCGCGCTGATGAGCCGCTTCACCGAACTGAAATGGGCCGCGCGCGATTCGACGCCCGGCAGCCGGGTCGTGAATTTCAGCCACCTCGGCGAAAAGCGATTTGCGGCGCTGTTCGGGGAGGCCAGGTAGTTCCACTCGGTGGCACTATTTCACTTGAAGTTTCGTCATGCCCGGGTTCATCCCGGGCATCCACCTCTTCCTTTACAGCGGTTGCAAAGACGTTGATGGCCGGTCAAGCGCGGCCATGACGTGCGCGGAAGATGAACCCTCGCGAACGTGGATGCCCGGGATTACCCCGGGCATGATGGGAACCTGCATGAGGATGCACCACCGCAAGAGTTGCCAATGCGGCCGGGCTTGACGCGGCCGCCCCTTCCTTTATCTCCCGCCAGAGCTGTGAGATGCATTTGCGTTCGGAGAGTTGGATGAATCGTCTTTTCCTCGCGGCCCTGTTCGCCACGCTGCTCGCCCTGCCGCTCTTGCCCGGTCGTGCCGCAGAAATGCGCGAGCCCTACGGCATCGGCCTTGAAGGCTATCCCTATCCCTACCCCGTCAACATGCTGCCGCTGGTCAATGACGGCGAAGAGCTTCGCATGGCCTATATGGACGTGGCACCTGCGCAAGGAAACGGCCGCGTGGTGGTGCTGCTGCATGGACGCAATTTTCCGGCGAGCTATTGGGCTGCCGTCATCAAGACGCTGACGGAAGCAGGCTATCGCACGATCGTTCCGGACCAGATCGGTTTCGGCAAATCCTCAAAGCCTGCCGGCGAACTGCATTTCGACACGCTGGCGCGCAACACCATGGCGCTGCTCGATCATCTCGGTATAGCGAAAGCCGATATCGTCGCGCATTCGCTCGGCGGAATGCTGGCGGTGCGGATCGCGCGCGCCTATCCGGACCGGATCAACCGTCTCGTGCTCGCCGCTCCGATCGGGCTTGAGGATTACCGAATGTATGTGCCGCCGATTCCGACCGAAAGAATCCTCGAGAACGAGGACAAGCTCACCGCCGAAGGCTACCGCAAGCAGCTCGAAACCAATTATTCGCCGAAAATCCCGCCGGACCAGATCACGCCGTTCATCGATGCGCGCTTCAACATCAAGGGCGCGGCCGACTATCAACGCTGGCTGCGCGCCTTTGTCAGTTCGGCGCAAATGATCTACCGCGAACCGGTGGTGCACGAGATTCCGCTCGTTTCCGCGCCGACCCTGTTCATCATGGGCGCGGACGATCACAACGCGCCCGGCAAGCCGAATGCGCCGGAAGCGCTGCGGCCCAAAATGGGCCAGAATGCCGATCTCGCCAGGGCGCTTGCAGCGAAAATGCCCAACGGCCGCGCCGAGGTGATCGAGAATGCCGGACATCTGGTGTTCCTCGATGCGCCCGCCAAATTCAACGAATTGATGCTCGCGTTTTTGGGGAAATAGTCATGAGCGCCTTGTTCATGACGCATTCATGAATTTGCCAATAGGTTGTTGAGGCAAGTGCAGATGCTCATTACTCTGGCAACTGCGTTAATTCATTTCAGGCCGCGTCGCGGCTCAACGAAGGGAGAAGACATGAGATATCTTTTCGCGGCAGCGCTGGTTGCCGGCACGGTTGCAGGTTTTGGCAGCGCCTATGCCGAAGGCGGCTGCGGCCCAGGCTTTCACCGTAATCCCTACGGCGAGTGCCGACCCAACCGGCCCGTCGTCGTGGCGCCCGGTGCGGTCGTGGTAGCGCCGCCAGCCGTTGTTGTTGAGCCCGTCCGTCGCGTCTGCCCGGTCGGCTTCGTCTGGGCCTATGGACGCTGCCGTCCGATTTGAGCGCGGATAGATTACGAACTAAAAAACCCCGCCTGAGGCGGGGTTTTTTTCTGTGAGGGTTTTTCAAGACTAAACAGCCGGATCACCAATGACGATGATGCCAGTGCCGGTGGTGCCAGTGGTGGTGACGCCATCCCCAATGCCGGTGGTGCCAGTGGTGGCGATGCCATCCCCAATGTCGGTGATGACCCCAGTGATGGTGCCCGTGATGGCCCCAGCGCACCTCTACGGGCTTGATGCGATCGATTTCATCCTGTGAGACCACGGCTGGTTCCGCGCCTGCGGGCGATGTCTGCATGAGTTGTTGCGCCGAAATCGGCGCCAGGGGGGCCGCTTGTGCGCTTCCCGCGAGCGCCACAGCGCCGGCGATCAATCCAACGGTGAGACCCAAAAAGTATCGGCGCTCCATGACGTCCTTCCTTTCTCGAATTGTTTTCTCGAAGTGATGCTGGAAGAAGTCTTGCAGCCTGAAGATGAATGTTCGCTGAATCGGGCGTTCAGCTTACCTCATTCTAAGTCGTCCCCGCGAACGCGGGGACCCATACGCCGTGAAGAACGAAGTGAAAAAGATCGGCATGCAGCCGTGATATCACGCTAGCGCTGGTGGTTATGGGTCCCTGCGTTCGCAGGGACGACGATGGTTGGACCGCCAAACCCGAATTATCTCACGAGATGACCGTCGCGTTTGACTCGTGCGGGGCTTGCGAGCGTGCTCGCGCTTTCATACGATCCAGATGTTGCTCCAAGCGTTCAGAGGCGGTGCAATGAGACGGCGAGATTTTCTGGCTGGTCTGTTGTTTGCAGCCGCGATGCAGCCGGCACGCGCACAACAGGGGGAAGCGGCGCGTCGGATCGCTATTTTGTCGCCCGGCGGCTCCGAGCTTCACGATCCAACCTTCACCACGATCAATGCCTTCCTGCGAGGACTGCAGGAACTTGGGTACAAGGAGGGACAGAACCTCACGGTAGAGCGCGAATATGCCAACGGGAGTTCCGATCGGCTGGCGGAGTTGGCTTCCGAATTGGTCAGACGCAAGCCCGAGATGGTTGTTGCGCTGAGTACGACGGCGGCACTCCCGCTCAAGCGGGCGACCAGCACAATCCCCATCGTCGCCGTCGGTATGGCCGACCCGGTTGCCGACGAGCTGGTGGCGAGCCTTGCGCGACCGGGCGGGAATGTGACCGGGACAACCTTTCTTGGCCCGGAGCTTGTCGCCAAGCGTCTACAGATGCTGCGCGAGGTCGTCCCTGGTCTCACCCGTGTGGCAGCCCTCTGGCATCCCGGTGCATACAGCGAACGTACAATGGCAGGCATACGGAACGAGGTCGAACTTGCGGCCCGCACCTTGGGACTGCAGCTTCAGCTCGTGCCCGCCGCCAGCCCCGACGATTCGCTGGCGCCTTCGCCGCGATCGTCCAAGAGCGTACCGAGGCTCTCATTGTCATGCCGAGCCCGATGCTGTTCGGCGAATACAAGCGCATCGCGGGTATTGCCACCGACAGCAGATTGCCGGCAATGGGAGCAGCCAGGGAATTCGCAGAATTCGGGGGGTTGATGTCGTACGGGGCGAACCTGCCCGATCTTGCCCGACAGACCGCCACGCATGCGGATAAAATCCTCAAAGGGGCAAAGCCGGCGGAGCTGCCCGTAGAGCAGCCGGTCAAATTCGAACTGGTGATCAACCTGAAAACGGCGAGAGAGTTGGGGCTGACGATTGGCCGCGCGTTTCTGCTGGTTGCCGACGACGTGATCGAATGAGCATGCTGTTTTCTGCGCCCGCAAGTCCGTTGCGGGCGGATGGCCTCATCAATCCGCCCCGAACTCCTGCGCCAGCACAAAAGTGTCGCGCGTGCGCCTGATATCGGGCCAGTCGCGGTTGAAATCGGCAGTCAAGCGCTTGAGGTCCTCGCCCTTCATCGCGCGCTCGAGCGAGGCCTCGCCATCGAATTGATAGGTCGCCTGATGCACGGCGGGATCGGTGAGGCTCCAGAACCGCCACGCCTTCTTTACCCGCCACGATTTCACCGCATCCGGCAGATGCTCGTTCTCGTACCACTTGTCGAAAGCAGCACGTTTTGAGGGATCGGTAACGGTGGCGCGGACAACGAAGAAGGTGGCGGGCATGTTCGCTCCTCGAGGGGCGGTTTCCGGACGTAACCAAAAAAGCCAATCATGAGCCAACCCTGTTTTAGGTGCAAACGATACGTACGCACCGGCAAGGTCAGGCCGTGTACCCATAGGCTTGGTGGCGTGAGGTAACGATTGCCATGTCTGCTTTGCTTACAAAGCGGCCCAGGTCATGCGGCGGCACAATATGTCGCGATGCGCCAAAAGGCGACATCGCCGGTCTCATTCGATGACATCATCGGCTTGTGCAACGAGCGTTGGCGAAATCGTCAAGCCGAGGGATTTCGCTGTCTTTAGATTGATCACGAATTCGAACTTTGTGGATTGAACGACCGGCAGATCTGCCGGTCTTGCTCCTTTCAGTATCCGCCCGGTGTAGACGCCGACCTGATGATACGAATCCGTGATACGTGTTCCGTAACTCATCAGACCACCGATCGCTGCGCATTCTCGAAACTGGTAAATCGCAGGCACCGCATGACCCGCCGCCAGCGCGACGAGTTGATTGCGTCGGCTGAATAAAAACGGATCAGAGGCTATCAAGATCGCGCCAGCGCGCTGCTCGATGACCGTTGCGAAGGCCGCGTCGAAATCACTTTCACTGCTGGCCTTTAAGATATGCAACTGCAGCCCAAGCGTGCGCGCAGCATCCTGCACCTCCCTTATTTGGGCTTCAGCATCCGGATAATTTGGATTCACCAGAACGGCGATCGTGGTCGCGCTGGGAACCAGTTCGTGCAGCAGACCGACCCGTTTTGCTTCCAAGCCGGCCGTGAGCTGGTGGATGCCCGTAACGTTTCCTCCCGGACGGTTGATGCTGGCGACGAGACCGATTTTCACGGGATCGCTATCCGAAATAAAGACGATTGGAATCGTCGCGGTCGCCGCCTTGGCTGCGAGTGCTGAAACCGTGCCGCCGCCTGTGGCGATCACCGAGACCCGCCGATTGACGAGGTCAGCTGCCAACGCCGGCAATCGATCGTACTGACCCTCAGCAAGGCGGTACTCAATCGCCACATTTTGTCCTTCGATATAGCCCGGTTCGCTAAGCCCCCGCTTGAACGCGGCCAGCAAATGCGCAATCGGCGCCGCCGCTGCACTGTTGAGGCACCCAATCACTGGCATCTCGGGTTGCTGCGCGCGCGCTAAAATGGGCCAAGTCGTCGCACCGCCGAGAAGTGCGATAAAGTTACGTCGCCACATTGCTTCGCCCCTAACGCTGGAGCCAATCTAACACAGCAACAACGTCAATCCTCCGAGACGAAATCGCGCATTCGGCGCGGTTTTACTCGAGGACGGGTCGATGCCTGTTCCGGGTCATTTGCGACCCGACCGACCGGCGTTGCCGAGCATCGGATGTCCGCTTCTCTCCAAAAGATGGGGTAATCGGCCCGGCCCAGCTTGTGGATAGCTGAAGATTTTGGGTGCTGCGCTTCAGGCTGATGGTGAAACGAGGTCCGTGGTGACGGCCTCAAGCATCAGAAGGAGAAGCGCAGCATG
>Ga0210407_10000702_pt1 | contig 35968 bp, 25 predicted proteins | sample IncBWC27MmetaG_FD_150860 | JGI IMG/M metagenome (GOLD analysis project Ga0210407, IMG submission 150860) | Forest soil microbial communities from Barre Woods Harvard Forest LTER site, Petersham, Massachusetts, United States - Inc-BW-C-27-M | ecosystem: Environmental > Terrestrial > Soil >...
GCGGTTACGCCAATCACCAGCAGAAACACAAACATCAATTTAACGAAGATGCGACTTCTCAACGCGCGACCTCAAAGCGGTAGCCGGCCCCCCGGACCGTCTTCAAGTAACGCGGGTTCTCCGGATCAGGCTCAATCTTTTCACGGATGCGTCGCACATAAACGTCCACCGACCGCGGCGTGACATACGCCGTGTCGCGCCAGACGGAGTCGAGCAACTGGTCGCGAGTGAAAACGCGGCCGGCGTGCCGCATGAAGTAGTCGAGCAGCCGGAATTCGGTGGCTGTGGTCGGCACCTGTTTCCCGCGAACCGTCAATGTCATCGCGCCAGGGTCAATATGGACTTCATCAATCTTGGTTGGCAAGGGCGGCAAAGGCCGCTCAAAACGGCGCAGCACCGCTTTGACCCGTGCCACCAGTTCGCGCGGACTGAAAGGCTTAGGGATGTAGTCGTCAGCACCCAACTCCAACCCCAGCACCCGATCCGCCTCGCCGCTCTTCGCGGTCAGGAAAATCACCGGGACCGAGGCCAGCGACAACGAATTCCGAATCTGGCGGCAAAGTTCGAGGCCGTCTTTTCCAGGAACCATGATATCCAGCAGAAACAGCGCCGGACGCTGCCGCTCCGCATCAACCACGACCAGATTGCCGGTCGAGTAGAGTCGCACGTTGAAGCTCGCCCCTTCCAGATGATGGCGAACTAGGCGGGAAATATCCGGATCGTCCTCCACAACATAAATCGTCGGTTTCACGCGATCCATTGTAGCTGGGAAATGTTTCAATTCGATAACCGGCCCACGTCGGATTCCGTGACGCCCATGCTGGCCGTCCGTGGCCCAAGCGCGATTCGTATCAGGGCATGCCTTCAGGCATGCCGTAGATGCCGCGTTATTACCGCGCCTTCAGGCGCTGGACCGCCCGCTATCGCAGGGCCATCCCCGCCTCCGCGCAAAAATCCATCGCCACAAATTCCCCGCGCAGAAATTTCGGGAAGGCCGCCGCCGCGATCATGGCCGCATTATCCGTCGAAAGTGCGCGCGACGGAAAGAAAACAGGAAGCCCCTGCATCCCCGCCTCGCGTTCAAAAGTTGCCCGCAACTCCCGATTAGCCGCAACGCCTCCACTTACGAACAGAGTTCGAACGTCATACTCGCGCGCCGCCGCCAGCGTCTTCATGACCAGGTCGTTGACCATGGACCGCTGGAAAGAAGCCACCAGGTTGAGGGTTTGCCGGTCGCAAAGGCCGCGAATATCTTCGACCGCAGGCTTGTCGATCCCCGCAAGTGCCCGGTGCCGAGCCTCAATCGCAGGCTTCAGGTTCCTCGTCTCGACGTAGCGCAAAACCGCCGTCTTAATTCCGCTATAGGAAAAATCAAAGTGCGGCCCGTCTTCCGCCGGAAATTGCCTATGATCGCCTTGCTTCTGATCGCGCCGGTCGGGATGTTTGATCTGCGAAATCTGGAACTTGACCGCGTGCGGATCGCCGTGCGGTGCAAGCCCGTCAATAATGGGTCCTCCCGGATAACCAAGCCCCAAAAGCTTAGCGACTTTATCGAATGCCTCTCCAGCAGCGTCGTCGCGAGTGTGACCGATGTTCCGGTAGGTCCAGAGATTCTCGTGCACCTGCGCAAGATAAAGATGCGTATGTCCCCCTGACACCACCAGCGCGAGCACCGGAAAATGAAGGTCGGCATTCTCCCCGAGCCGCTGCTCGAGCAACACCGCGTGGATGTGTCCTTCAAGATGGTTCACAGCGACCAGCGGCTTCTCCAGCGCGAACGCGAGTGCCTTGGCAAAACTGATGCCAACCAGCAGAGCGCCCGCCAGTCCCGGCCCTTGCGTGACCGCAATCGCATCGACGGACGCATAAGTCTGTCCCGCTTCCGCCAGCGCCTGCCGCACCACCGGAACAATAGCGCGTAAGTGTTCCCGCGAGGCAAGTTCCGGGACCACTCCGCCATAAGGCTGGTGCGTGGCGATCTGCGACGCAACCACGTTCGACAAAATCTCCTGCCCCGAGCGCACCACCGCCGCGCCCGTCTCATCACAGGACGTCTCGATGCCGAGTATGTGCGCGTCAGGCATAATTAGCTCTTAGCTGTTAGCTCTTAGCTGATAGTCTCTGGTCTAGCTTCCAGTTTAGACGATCTGAATTGGCTGCAGCGTTTGGTATTGCATTGGCTGAATGCTGAGTGCTGAATGCTGAGTGCTTCTTGCCCAACGCAAAACAACACGCCGCCGAAATCGTGAGTACCCTGCGCCAGCAAGGCCACCAGGCCTACCTAGCCGGAGGATGCGTCCGCGACCTCCTCCTAAGCCGCGAGCCCACCGATTACGACGTAGCCACCGACGCAACTCCCCGACAAGTCATGCAAATCTTCCCCCAGACCTACGCCGTAGGCGAGCAATTCGGAGTAGTGCTAGTCCCAGATTCCAGTGGAGCGACGCACGCCCTCGCCAATGGAGCGACGGGCGTCCTCGCCCGTCAAGGCGAGCGTCACAATTCCACAGTCGAGGTCGCCACATTCCGCTCCGACGTAGGCTACTCCGATGGCCGTCATCCCGACGAAGTCCGCTTCACCAAAGACCCGCGAGAAGACGTACAGCGCCGCGACTTCACCATCAACGGCATGATGCTCGATCCCGCAACCAACAAGGTATTGGATTTGGTAGGAGGCCAAGACGATCTAAAAGCCGGAATCATCCGCGCCATAGGCGATCCCGAGCGCCGTTTCACCGAGGACAAACTGCGCATGCTGCGAGCCGTGCGTTTCGCCGCCCGCTTCAATTACAAGATCGATCCGGCAACCATGGCAGCGATACAACAGTTAGCCCCTAAAATTCACCAGGTTTCCTGCGAGCGCGTGCGCGAAGAACTAACCAAGATGCTAACCGAAGGCCAAGCCCGCCGCGCGTTTGAATTATTGGATTCGAGCGGCCTCCTGCCAGAAGTCCTGCCAGAAATCGCCGCCATGAAGGGAGTAGAGCAGCCACCACAGTACCATCCCGAAGGCGACGTCTTCGTCCACACGCTGCTGCTGCTGGACAAACTGCCCATCGGAGCCTCAAAGACGCTAGCCTGGGGAGCGCTCCTGCACGACGTAGGCAAGCCCGCAACCTTCCGCGTCGCGCCCGACCGCATCCGCTTTGATGGCCACGTAGAAGTAGGAGTAAAAATGGCCGCCGAAATCCTCCGCCGTCTGCGTTTCTCGAACCACGAGACCGATCAGATTCTCGCCCTGGTAGACAATCACATGCGCTTCGGAGCCGTGCAGCGGATGAACCAATCCACGCTAAAAAAGTTTCTCCGCCTGCCCACCTTCGAAGAGCATCTGGAGTTACATCGCATAGACTGCCTCTCCAGCCACGGCCAACTAGATGCCTATGAATACACACGCGAGCAGATGCGTTCGTTGCCGCCCGAGGCAATTCGTCCGACTCCGCTAATCACCGGTCGCGACCTGATTGAAGCAGGTTATGAGCCCGGTCCGCGCTTCAAAGAGGTGCTGACAGCCGTCGAGGACGCCCAACTGGAAGGCCGGCTCGCGTCGCGCGAGGCAGCGATGGAGTATGTACGGCGAGAGTTCCCGTTGTAACTTCGAGCGCGATGAACAGACGAAGCGATGGAGAGACGGGCGCCCTCGCCCGTCCACCCCAGTAGATGATGGAACTAAGTACTTTAATTATAATAGCTTAGCGGGAATGGGGGGGCAAACCCAAAGCACCCAGCCCCCTGAACGAAAAACAGAGACAACGGAGCCAATCTTTCTGGAGTCGGCTTTTTGGCGGGCGAGAGCCTGCCCGGAGCTTGTCGAAGGGGCGCCCGCGCCACACTTATTCTTCTTCATTCTATGCCTCGTCTTTTTTGCATCCAACGGCAGGTTTCGAGGAGTCAATTATGGACGAGAATAATAGTAATAATAATATTGTGCAGGAGATACTTCACGACCTGTTCTCCTCTCTGGAGGCCCTGGAGACTCAGAACACGGCTATTTTGCAATTCCTGAAAGATAAAGCGATCGCCACTGACGAAGAACTTGCCTCCCATCTGGAGCAGGCGGAAATGGCGAGCAGCGTCAGATGGCGTGGCGTCCGCGTGCGAGCCGATTATCTGTTTGCCTCCGCAATCAAGGCCGCTGAGCAGGCTGCCGAAAAGGAGTCTCCGAAGCCTGCGGAAACCGAGCAAGAATCAAAACCGACCACGAAACAAACCGACAAAAAGGAAACCGCTAAAAGCGTGCAGCCAGTTGCTAACGAAAATGCTGCCAAGGATCAACCGGAGAAGGATCAACCTCAGAACGATAAACCCGAGGCGGCCGAAGCCAGCGCCAGAGTAGAGCAAAAAGTTGAGCGAGACATCGAGCAAGACGTCAAACAAGACCGGAATCAAAAGGACGACACGGACAATAGACCGCGCAAAAATGATACAGAGAAAGCGGCCTGATTCGGGATCTACTCCTCGTTCTTGTCCCGATCCTGCGACGTTGTCTGCGCGGTATCTGCTGCAGACGGAGCGGGCTTTTGCAGATCGATCAACGGCAATCCCGCTTTCTTCAATTGCTCGTTCAGCGCCGGAATATCTTTCGACTTGAATTGAGCCCATGCTGCCAACTGCTCTTCCAGAGCCTTCTCGATCTCTACAAACGTCGTCTTTTGCTGAGTCGTCGGAGCGCCGTCAGCGGTATCGAGAGCGCTGACGAGAGTGTTGAGCCCGCTATTCAGACGAGCCAGGCTGCGGCCTTCGGGCGCGCTCAAATAGCGCGCACCGTAGCCGCCTTCGTCACCTTCGATGGCCGCCGCTTTCGCTTCCAGTTCGGCCGCTGTCTTTGCGATTGCCGCGTGACCCGCGAGCGATTTCAACTGCGTTCGCAGGCTGCGCACCTGCTGCAGCGCTTCGTAATCCTGATGAAGAGCGACGGCAATTTTTCGGTCGAGTTCGAATTGCTGCAGCAGTCCGTCCGGCACAGTCTTTACCCGCGGATCCATGCGAACCGTCAGCCGTTGAGTGTACTGCTTTCCATTCACGGTCAGAACCACGTTGTACAAACCAGGCAGCACAGCCGCTCCCAGCGGATAACGCGGCGTGTCATGGAAGATGGCCGAGATCGGATAGTCGCGCGCAAGCACGTCCGGCTCCGGATAATGCAGGTCCCAGACGAAACGATGCATTCCCGGCGCGGACGACAGGGTTCGCGCTGGACGGATCCAGTAGGTCGGCACGTTGAGCTTCTTGTCGTCGACCGGCTCAGGCTTATCGTCGCTGGAAAAGTGGCGAACGACATGTCCCGACGCGGTGTCGACAATATCCAGAGTGACGGGACCGGAAGCGGTAGTCTTTTTCTCTGCCCCAGTCAGCCAGTAGTCGATCATTGCGCCATCCGGAGGATTCTGTCCGGCAGGTTCTTCGGGCGGCAGAGGCGTGTCGGTGTTGTTGTTGCGGCGCACGCGATACGTGACCTGCGGCTCAAAAAGATGCGCGGGATCATGACCGCCCGCAATCTCCGAGCTGAACTGCCGCAGCGGCGTGATGTTATCCAGGATCCAGAACGAACGGCCGTGAGTTCCGACGACAACATCGTCAAGATGAACGACGAGATCGCGGATCGAAGTCGGCGGCAGATTCATCTTCAGCGACTGCCAATGATCGCCGTCGTCCCAGGACACATACACAGTGCGCTCGGTTCCCGCAAAAAGCAGCCCCTTGCGCTCTATATCTTCGCGCACCGTGTTGACGGGCTCGTTATCAGGCAGGCCGCTTACGATTTTCTGCCACGACTTTCCGCCGTCGTGCGTGCGGTAGATATAAGGATGCAGGTCATCAAGCCGGAAGCGGTTCACCGCCGCGTAGGCAGTTAAGGTATCGAAATGCGACGCGTCAATCTGCGCCAGCTTGCTCCAAGGCGTCAGTTCGGAAGGCGTCACGTTCTGCCAGTTCTTGCCGCCGTCGCGTGTCACTTGAATCACGCCATCGTCAGTGCCAGCCCAGATGACATTCACATCTTTGGGTGACGGAGCAATCGAATAGATCACGCCGCGATGCTTGCCCTTCGCCGGATCGGCCTCGATAAACGGACCGAGAGTCGCAGGCGAGCCGGGATCTTCGCGAGTCAGGTCGGGACTGATGATTTGCCAACTGTCGCCGCCGTCGCGCGTTGCGAAAATGACATTCGACCCGAGATACAGCACGTGCGGGTCCGCTACCGAAAAAATCAACGGCGCAGTGCGATTGAAGCGATACTGCCCGGTGCGCAGCACCACCGGCGAAACGTCGCGCGTCTGTCCGGTAGTGCGGTCGAACACCGTACCCTTGCCGCCGTAAATCAGATTGGGATGCAGCGGATCAGGCGCGACGTACCCATATTCTTCTACGCCAATCGTCGTCCAGTCGCGAAAAGTAATTTCACCAAAGTCACTGCGGCTGGCGGTTCCGACCGAGCCGCTTTCCTGCTGCGCGCCATAGACCCAGTAAGGAAACTCGTTGTCGGTGATGACGTGATAGAACTGCGCAGTCGGCTGGTTGTACCAGGAACTCCAGGTCTGGCCGCGATTCACACTGATAGTCGCGCCTTGGTCTACAGCGATGGCGATAATGTCTGGGACATCGGGATTGATCCAGATGGTATGGTAGTCATCGCCGCCCGGCGCGCCTTTGATGGCCGTGAAATTCTGGCCCGCGTCGGTGGATTTGTAGGTCGAAGTGTTGGCCACATAGATCACATCCTTATTTCGCGGATCGACGCGCACGCAGCCGAAGTCGTCGCCGCGTCCATAGATGCGTTCTTCGGTGTTCACCTGCTGCCAACTTTCGCCAGCATCATCGGAGCGGTAGATGCCGCTACTCTCCTTCGTGTTGACGTTCGCAGTATTGACCCATGCATACATGCGGTCAGGGTCGCTGGGCGAGACGGCAGGACCGATGCGGCCGATACCATCAGCTTCGCTGGGTAATCCTTTAATAAGTTGATGCCAAGTGGTGCCCCCGTCGGTGGATTTGTAGAGCCCGCTCCCCGGCCCCGTGTAGCCGCCGCCGGTCGTCCATGGCGGACGGCGCGAGGCCCACACGCTGGCGAAGATTATTTGCGAGTTGCGGGGATCGAAGACGAGATCCATGCCGCCGACGTTTTCATCCTTGTAGAGGACTTTTTGAAAGCTCTGGCCCCCGTCGAGCGAACGAAAGACGCCACGCTCTGGGTTCGGGCCGTAGGGATGCCCTTGAGCCGCGACGAAGATGCGATTGGGATCTTTGGGATCAACGACGATGGATGCGATCTGTTGCGCGTCGCGCAGGCCTAGATGCTGCCAGGTGCGTCCTGCATCGGTAGATTTGTAGATACCGTCGCCAACGGAGAGATCCGGCCGGCGCAGGCCTTCACCGCTGCCAACGTAGATCGTGTCCGGATTCGATGGCGCGACGGCGAGGGCTCCGATCGAACCTGTCGGTTGATCGTCGAAAACTGGATTCCAGGTGCGGCCGAAGTCCGTCGTCTTCCAAACTCCGCCATTGTTCGGCGCCATGTAGAAGACATTCGGTTGACGCGGAACGCCGGAGATCGACACAGTGCGGCCGCCGCGAAAGGGGCCGATCATGCGCCAGTGAAGTTCCTGATACATCGCCGGGTCATACTGCTGGGCGAAAAGGGCTAGCGGAAAAAGTAAAATGCACAGCGAGGCGAGCGGAATCCAGAAGAAGCGCTTGTTCACGGTTGGTCCTCGAAAAGAGGTAAGGATAAACCACGGCGGTGGCGATTGGACAGCGTACTCGACTGCAGGTAGTGGGCTACTTTGAATTTAAATTTCCCGGAAACAGCAGTTTCATCAACAGAATGAATACCGCCATGGAAATAACCGCCATCCACCACGGCCTAAAAATAATGGGAAATAGAAGAAAGACAAGAATGAATGCGAACCAGCGCCAACCGGACGGTTTGTTGTCGTCACCTTCCACTTTTATTCCTTACGCTGCTCTTTCCGTCCTCCGCTGTTCGTAGGCTTCCCAGAGTTCAAAGTACCCCACCACCCGGCTGTAGTGGCGAAAAAAACTCCTCCGCGCGTTCTTTACAATTTCCCCGGAGAAGGCACCGCGCCCGTCGCGTACTCCCCGGTCATCGCGTACCACCGAATCCGCACAACTTCCACGAACATTCGCAGTCCGTCGCGGAAAGGGTGCAGCCGCGTCCCCTCGCTGTGCGCCCACAGCACCGGAACCTCTTCCACCCGCAGGCCGGCACGCCGCGCGAGAAACAGAATTTCCGGATCGAATCCCCAGCGCTCAATTTTTTGCAGCGGAAAGATGCGCTGCGCGGCGTCGCGCCGAAAAGCCTTGAATCCGCATTGCGTGTCTACGAACCGCAAGCCCAGAATCACCCGCAGCACCAGATTGAAGATTCGCCCAAACGCCTGGCGGTACAGGGGCTGCCGCTCGGTCTGCAGTTCCGCCCGCAGCCATCGCGATCCAATCGCGATGTCGGCGCCCTGCCTAATCGCGTCGAACAGTTTCCGCGCCTCCGATATCGGTGAAGAAAGATCGGCATCCGTGAACAGGCAAATGTCACCGCGCGCATGCAGCATCCCATTGCGCACACTGTAACCTTTGCCGCGGTTGCCGGGATTCTCCAGCAGCAGAATCTGCGGATGCAACTTGCCGTATTCGCGCGCGATTTGCGCCGTGTCGTCGTTTGAACCGTCGTTCACTACCAGAATTTCCGCATCCCAGTTTTGTTCCCTGGTATAGCGGAGAAGCTCATCAAGCGTGGGCCGGATGCGTACGCTTTCGTTATAGGCGGGAATGACGAAACTGTAGGTCAGACGATCGGGTGATCGGGTCGTCGGGTGATCGGGTGACCGAAAATCAAGAGCTTGTGCATTTGAATTTAGATCGCGCGATGACCCGATCACCCGATCACCCGATTTATTCACGCTACTTGGCGGCGCTTGTCGAGCATGCCGAAGAATTCCGACACCAACTCCTCGTCCCAGAGTCCGCTTTGCGCCTCGGCGAGCATGGTAACCGCGGCCTGCTCGTGGTTGAGCGCCGGCTTATAAGGACGCGCCGTGCGCAACGCATCATAGATGTCCACCACCTGCAAAATGCGCGGCAGAAGTGGTATCTCGTCCGCATGAAGCCCATCCGGATAGCCGCTGCCGTCCGAGTGCTCGTGATGATGTCGAATAATCGGAAGCACCAGCCGCAACGACTTCAACGGACGGCAAATAGTCTCGCCCGTCACCGGATGCTGCTTCATGATCACCCATTCCGCCTGCGTCAGATCGCTGCCCTTCTTCAGGATTTCATCCGGCACGGCGATCTTTCCGAGATCGTGCAGGTAGCCGCCCCGCTGCAGAGCCACAACGCTCTCTTCTTCCACCCCGAGAAAACGTCCCAGATCCCCGGCATTGCGCGCTAACCGCTCACAGTGACCTTCGGTGTAAGGGTCGCGCGCTTCCACGCTCAGTCCCAGTGTGCACAGCACCGAATCCACCGTCTCCAGTTCGTCGGTGAATTCTTTCAATTTCAGCAGCGAACTCACGCGCGCGAACAATTCCTCGGAACTGATCGGCTTGGTCAGAAAATCGTCGGCGCCCGCTTCAATTCCCTTCAGCCGGTCTTCTCGATCGGTGAGGCCGGTAATCATGACGATCGGAATCAGCCGCGTCTTGGAATCTTCTTTGAGTTCGCGGCACAGGTCGTAGCCGCTCTTGCCGGGCATGACCACGTCGAGCAGGATCAAGTCTGGAGCTTCGCGCCGGATTTCGGCCTCCGCGGTAGCCGCGTTCTGCGCCGCAACCGTTCGATAGCCCCGGCTTCCCAGCAGCTCCTTCAGAAGCTCGGTGTTCATCAGCTTGTCATCGACCACCAGAATCAACTGCTTCCGGCGGCCTACGAGCAGATCACCCATACCAGAATAAGAGTTCGACTGCGGTGAAAGGGTTGTCCAGCGGTTTCGTGGGGGAATATTCATCACTTCATCTTGCTCAATGCTTTACTTTGCTCAATTCGGCGCGAGATTGCAAGTTCGCAACTGGGAACATCAACTACCTCGCATCAACTTTGACAGCTTCTTTTTTGGTGGTTTCTATTTTGGCAGTGTCTTTCGTGCTCGGCACTACGTTCTGCGTGGCTTCGCACTTGTGCGCATTGAATTGCTGCTGAACTCCCGCCTGCCCGAGTTGACGAGGGTCGGCCGAGAACTGCGCATTGCACGATTCACAAATCCCCCGAGACGGGACGTTGCTGACTCGTTTCAAGATGCGAAGGCTGCGCTTTGCCATGACCACAGTTTCCCATATCGACTGAAACCGCGCCAGCACCACGACGCACGTAGGGACAGCCGCCCTCGGCTGTCCAGCCGAGCAAAGCTCGGCATCGTGGAGAGACGGGCGTCCTCGCCCGTCCAAGCCGAGCCCGTGTGGGGACGGGCGACCCTTCGACAAGCTCAGGGCAGGCTCTCGCCCGTCCAGCCCCGGCAACGAAACCGAACATTTTCGCTGTTCATACGTCATTGCGCCTCTCGCCGCCCACGTGCCAGTCTTCCCTCATGTTGCGGAAACTCTCGTTGGTGTTAGTCATACTCTGCTTAGGATGGAACAAATGCGCGGCCGTCCCAAAACCTCATGTCATCGCTTTCGGAAAATGGATTTCCGCGAAATGGCCCAACGCCACCGGGCAGAAGCTGCTCGACTTGAAAGTGCGTCCGTTATTTGTGGATACGCGACTCAAGGAATACACGACAGGAATTCCGCATGAGCTGACCGACCGCCTGTTTGTGGTCCGCCGCGCCTTCCGCGTCAACGATGCACTGCCCGCTGAGAAGGCCAACACCACGCGCTGGCAATGGCAACGCGGTGGCTGGCTGCTCATCGACCGCGTCACCGGACGAGTCTCCCAGCTCAACTTGCCCGAGTTCGATCCCTTCTATTCGACCGCAAGCTGGTATCGCGACTACATCGCTTACTGCGGCGTCTCCGAAGACGGCAAGAAACTCTACGCGGTCGTCGCTCAGGTAGGACGTCGCAAGCCGATCCTCAAAAAAGACGCAGGCGAACCCGCCGGAACCGACGATCCCGACTCGGAGTGTCCGCCTCCAGTCTGGGAACGCACCCCCATGCGAGTCACGTTTCAGCCCGACGACGATCAGAAGTTAGTCTTTTCAGTCCGAAGCCGCGTAGTAGACGTAGTAAACGACGCGGAAGAACCAGAAGAGTAGTCGCGGCTGGTGGAGAGACGGGCGCCCTCGCCCGTCCAGCCCGGTGTTGCGAGGAAAGGTATTTGTCGAGCAAAATCCTAAACAGGACCCGACCATGGAATCCCACCCTTGACAGAGAATGTCAATGATGGGCACTGGCTTTCACTGAAAGCTGAGAGCTGATGGCTGACGGCTGAGAACTAGTCTCCCGCAGCCTCAACCGCAGGAAGCTCCTCCGCCGCAGTCCGAGTCGAGACCTTCGCGCTCGTCACCAGCACCACCGAAGCCACGATAATCGCGCTCCCCATCAGGATGTAGCGGTCGATGCGCTCGTGCAGCACCAGCCATCCCAGAAACACGGCGACCACGGGATTGACGTAGGCGTAGGTAGAAACCTTCGAGGTCGGAACATGCTGCAGTAACCAGATGTACGCCGTGTAGCCGATCCAGGAACCGCACACCACCAGGTACAGAATCGCGGCCACTCCACGGAGGGTCCAGGTAACGTTGGAATGCCTCTCGAAGAGCAGCGCGAAAATCAGATTCCCGATCCCCGCGAAAATCACCTGCCAAGCCGTGCCGCTGAATGGATCAACCGCCGCGGTCTGCCACTTTTTTGAGAGCACCGAACCGAGCGCCCAACTGAACGATCCGAGCTGCAACCCGAGCGACCACCACAGTTCGCGGTGGCCAAGGGCATCGGAATGACGAAGATCGGGCCAGATGAGCACGACCACCCCGGCGATCCCGATCGCCAGCCCGATCTTGCCGCGCCGCGAGATATGATGGTCGCCCAGCAACAGGCTGTCGAGCACCAGAAACCAGAGCGGCGTAACCGCAATCAGCAGAGCCGCGAGACCAGTGGGAACGATCAGCTCCGCATAAGAAAGCGTGAGATTACCGCCCATCAGAAGCAGAACGCCGACAGCCGCCAGATGCGCAAGCTGTCGCGCGGAAAAGCGAATGCGGCGTCCAGTCAGCGCACAGTAAGCGAGCATAACTGTGCCCGCGATCAGGAAGCGCGATGCACACATGACCCCCGGAGGAATCTGCTCAACCGCGATGCCAATACCTAGATAAGTCGAGCCCCAGAAAACATAGACCAGGCCGAAGGCAAGAATGATCTTCCATCGCTTCGTAGGCGCAGCAATGCTCATGGGATTGGGAGTAGGAAAAATTCAGAATATCAGAGCCGCGCAAGAAAATCGGGTGATCGGGCCATCGGGTCATCGGGCCATCTAAGTTCATGCTTTCGACTCTAGATGGCCCGATGACCCGATGTTTTCAGTCCGCGTGTTGGCGATCGACCGACCAGATCCGTGCCGGGTCTTTCTCGAGCGGATAGAGATGCACCATCCAGTTGAAAATGACAGGGTGAAACACTCCCCCGTTGGCGTCGCATTCCGTCTGCGTGGTGATCGATCCCTTGAGGCCAAACTTGGGATTCGGTCCCAGCATTTCCTGGTTGCGGCCCTGCGGCGCAGCACAGAAATTCACGTGCTCATGCCACTGCGCGATGCTGAGCGGAATGCGCTGGTTCAAGTCGTCTTCGCTGAAACGCTTGGGAGCTGTATACATCACGCCCACCAACCGGTAGCCGTCGCCATTTTTCTCGTAGAGCAGCGACGTCGGATGCTCGGGATTGAATTTGAATGCCGCTTCCATCGCGTAGCGGTAGTTGGTGAAGTGATACTGCTTCTGCGGCAATTCCGGATGGAAAATCTTGAAGCCTTCGTTGAGCGCGACATGGTAGCCCTTGTACTTCTCCATCACGCCCCGCGCGGCGTCCGCGACCTGCTGAGCTTTTCCCGCATCGCCCAGTTGCGGAGTGCGGAGCGCGGTCATCTTCATATGCGCACCCATCTCGATGTGATGACCTTCCATGGACTGCATGGCATGCGAGCTCGCTTCCGCGTCTTCTCCAGAATTTTCCCGTGCCATTTGCGACATGTCGTGACCCGGCATGTTCATGCCCTTCATGTCCTGTGGCAAATTTTGCTGTGCGAAGCAGACCGCTCCCACGAGGCAAAGCAGACTCAACATAGTCTTCATAACAATTCTCCAATGCTTCTTATGGCGATTGTAATAACCCTGCGCCAGCGTCGTAGTTGCGCGCAACGCAGAATCCGAAGGAGACGTTACGCCGGTAATTCCAGACGCTTTGCAAGTGGTTACAGCGAGGGTGAAGGCTTGCCAGACGGTTAAACAGGCCGGGGTGAAATTCCGTTCCGGAGCGGTGTACGAGCTACACCTAATAAATAGACTTGTCATCCCGACCCTGAGCGGAGCCGAAGGGGAGGGATCTGCAGTTCGCCGCAAGATGCAGATCGCTCGCTTCGCTCGGGATGACAAGTCTAAAAAAATCTAAGAGCGCGTCTCATGTGCTGTGGGCTGCTAGGCAGACGACCACATCCCCATCTCGGCCAGGATTTTGCCAGCTGCTTCGGCCCCGGAGCGAACGCAATCGGGGACACCGATGCCGTTATAACCGTTGCCCGCGAGCGCCAGACCAGGGAGGTTCTGGCGGCGCGATTCAATTCGCTGCACGCGTTCGAGGTGGCCGACCGAATACTGCGCCATGGCGGACTTCCATTTGTAGACGCGTGCAAATAGAGGTTCGGCATTGAGGCCGATAATCTGTCGCAGTTCGTCGCGCACGATCCGCAGAATTTCTTCTCCGCTCGTTTGTATGATCTTTTCATCGCGCGCGCCGCCGAGAAAACAGCGAATGAGGGCCCGATTATCCGGCGCCCGGTGAGGAAATTTATTGTGGACGAAGGTGGCCGCAAGCATACGGCTCCCTGCGCTGCGCGGCACCAGAAATCCGAATCCGGGGGGAAGCGAGCGCCGCACCTTTTCGTCGTAACCGAGCGTGACCGTCGCGGAAGAGCTGTACTTAATGCCGGCCAAGTCGCGTGCGAGGCTCTCATCCGTGCTCAGCGCGGCCGCAGCGGCATGCGCGGGGGTGGCGACGATCACCGCGTCGAAGCAGTCGCTCTGGTATCCGGCGGAAACAGTCCAGCCATCATGTTCCCGGATCACCGCCTGTACAAGCGTAGACGTGTTTAAGGCGCTCGCATCCAGACGCGCAACCAGGGCATCCACTAGCTGCTGCATGCCCTCTTTGAGCGAGGTGAAGACTGGCCGCGCGGGCAGGCTCGCCGCCGCGCTCGTTTTTTTACGAGCTTTGAGAATGCCGCGTCCCAGACTGCCGTGTTTCGATTCCATGTCCGCGAAGCGAGGCAACACCGCGCGCACGCTCAATTGCGAAGCGTCGCCGCCGTAAATACCACAGAGCAGGGGATCAGCGAGCAGTTCGACCATCTCAGACCCGTAGTGCCGCTCCACCATCTGGGCAACAGTTTCGTCCTCGACGGCATTCCGTCGCGGATGAAACCACTCTGCCGCCATGCGAATTTTTGTGCGCAAGGAAAAAAGCGGCGACATTACGGTGGGCATAATCTTGGTAGGCACCATGAACATCAGTCCATCGGGCATCTCCACCAGCTTGCCTTTGGCTACGATGTACGTCTTGCGTTCAGAGTCGTTCGAGCCGATCAGTTGGTCGCCTAAGCCGATCTTGCAGCAGAGGTCGGCAGCCCAGGGCTTCTCGGTGAGAAAGGAATCGGGTCCCGCTTCCACCAGGCAGCCGTCCACGCGCTCGGTGGCAACCACCCCACCCAGGCGCGGGCTGGACTCAAACAAAACATATTCAACGGGCGTGCCGGACTGGCGCTTTTTTTCGATCGTGTACGCGGCCGACAAGCCAGAGATTCCGCCGCCGATGATGGCAATGCGTTTCATTGTAATCAGCACTTAGCACTTAGCAATTAGCTTTTGGCATTTGGTTTTCTGCGTTCGTGCTAACTGCTAAACCCGGCTGCTTACTATTTCCGCCAGTGCCGCCGTTAACGTCTTCGAGCCGTTCAAGGACTCGGCTCGCCACAGGCGCATGCCTTCTCTTTCTGCGAGTTGCTTGAAGGCGATGTCGATGTCGTAAAGCACCTCCACGTGATCGCACAGAAATCCGATGGGATGCACGAACACGCCGCGATGGCCTTTTGCTTTTAAATTCCTGATCGTTTCCTCTACCGTCGGGCCGATCCATGGGGCCGCTGCGATGCCTTGACTCTGGAAGGCGAAAGTCCAATCGTCGGCTTCGAGACCCGCCTCTCGCGCTACTAACCGGGCAGTCTCCCTGGATTGCTTCTCGTAAGGATCGCCTTCGCTGATGGTACGCTCGGGAACACTGTGCGCGGTGAAGATCACGGGAATTTTGGCTCCGTTTTCGGCGCTCGCTCTTTCCCAACCGGAGCGCAGTTTCTCCGCGAAGGCTTTTACAAGCAGGGAATGATCATGCCACTGTTCGACGAAGTCCATCTCAAAAGGAAGATTCCCGTCGCCGCTAACCGCGCGGCGGTAGAGTCCAACGCTGGTACGCGAATTCTGTGGAGCAAGGCAGATGGCGATGACACGCTGGAATCCTTGACCTGCAATTGCCTTTACAGCGTCGCCGATGAAGGGTTTCCAGTTACGCATGCCGACAAAGACCGGCATCTTCAATGACTGCGAGAGTAATGACTGCGACAGTTGATCGGCTTGCAAAAAAGTCCAGCAGGCAAGCGGCGAGAACCCAATCAGCGAATAGCGGTGGCGGATCTCCTCGACCACCGGGGGCGGCAAGGATCGTCCGCCGGTGACGTAACACAGGAACTCGGGAACCTGGCTGGGGTTCTCGGGGCTGCCGTGTGCCAGCAGAAGCACGGCGGTTTTCGCGGGCTCCGAGGTGGCAAACGAATTCACCCCATCAGCGCAATAGCACTGGCCGGCTTGGCCCAGCGGGCAGGCCTTCATTTTCTTAACTCCGTGTTCGGCTCTGTCTTGAACTCGGCCGAGCGCTCGCGAATGAAATCGCAGAGCGCCTTCACGTTCTCCACTGGAGTCTCGGGAAGAATGCCGTGCCCGAGATTGAAGATGTGGCCGGAGCGTCCCCCAGCCTGGAGCAGAATTTCTCCGGCGCGCTTCCTGAGCTCTTTCCAGCCGGTGAAGAGCAACACTGGGTCCAGATTTCCTTGCACTGCGCCTTTAAAACTAAGGCTCTGCCATCCGGCGTCGAGTGGAATGCGCCAGTCGAAGCCGATGACTTCAGCGCCGGTTTCCTGCATCGAGGAGAGAAGAGTCGCGCTGTCGGTGCCGAAGTAGATGATGGGCGCGCCACTCTTTTGCAGGCGTTTCACCAGGTCCGTCGCGTGCGGCAGAACATAACGGCGATAATCCTCGACGCTCAGGCAGCCTACCCAGCTATCAAAAATCTGGATCGCATCAGCGCCGGCGCGCACCTGCTCTGCGGAATACTCGGCAGTCACCGCGACCAACTTCTTCATCAGTTCGTCCCATGCGGCGGGCGCGGAGTACATCATCTTCTTGGTGAAAAGATAATTACGCGAGCCTCCACCTTCAATCATGTAACTGGCGAGCGTGAAGGGCGCGCCGCAGAAGCCGATGACGGGGAGCTTGTCGCCGAAGTGCCTGCACACCAACTTCACGGCATCAGAGACATAACCGAGGTCAGCGGCACGATCCGTACGCAAACGGGCCACGTCTTCGGCCGCGCGCACCGGCATTTCGATCTTAGGACCGCTACCGCCCGGCCCATCGCCGGCCACGAAGTGAAAGGGCAGCCCCATCACTTCAAGAGGAAGTAGCAGATCGGCAAAAATGATGGCCGCATCGACCTTGAGAATCTCCGCAGCTTCAATAGTGACCTGGGCCGCGACCTCGGGCTTCTTGCAGATCTCGATCAGCGAATATTGCTTGCGGACGGCGCGGTATTCGGGCATATAGCGTCCAGCCTGGCGCATGAACCAGACTGGGGTCCGTTCAGTGGGCTGAGCCTTGGCAGCCCGCACAAAGAGAGAGTTTGGAGCAGACATGAACCATTCAATTTAGCACCTTCGAGCGCACTGTTGGCGGATTGGCCTTGCAACTCAGTTTGCGGAAACCAACTCCACACCAGCTTGCGGCTATAATTGCACTCTTCTAACCACCCTTCATAACAAAGGAGCTGCATGCGACCGTTCGCCGCGATTGTGTTGATCTTTACCCTGATAGTTCCATCTTTATCTTTCGGCGCTGACCAAGGTGCCTCAAATCAGGCTGCGCTGGTGGGTTACTCGCCACGCTCCAGTCAGAACGAACGCGAGTGGGAAGCGAAATTTCGCGCCATCCCCGATCCCGCCAACCTGCGTGAATACATGCGAAGGCTAAGCGCGCGGCCGCATCATGTGGGCTCGCCCTACGATAAGGACAACGCCGAATGGATTCTTGCCCACTTCAAGGAATGGGGATTGGACGCGCACATTGAAAGGTTCGACGTTCTGTTTCCGACTCCCAAGGTGCGCGTGGCGGAGATGCTCGCGCCTACGAAGTTCACCGCTAAGCTCGAAGAGCCTGCGCTCGCCGTGGATCCAACCTCGAATCAGAAGTCAGAACAGCTGCCCACGTATAACGCCTACTCGATTGACGGCGATGTCACCGGCCCGTTGGTGTTTGTGAACTACGGATTGCCCGAGGATTACGAAAAGCTCGACCGGCTTGGCATTTCGGTGAAAGGCGCGATTGTGATCGCCAAGTACTTGCACTCCTGGCGCGGCGTAAAGCCTAAAGTTGCCGCCGAGCATGGAGCTATTGGCTGCCTGATTTATTCGGAACCACAGGACGACGGCTACGTGCGCGACAATGTGTTTCCGCTGGGGCCGATGCGCCCCTCGGATGGAGTGCAGCGTGGCAGCGTCATGGATTTTGCTTCGGCGAGCCCGGGTGATCCGCTGACGCCCGGAATCGGCGCGACGCCCGATGCCAAGCGCCTGTCGCTGAAAGAGGCGAAGAGTATCACGAAAATTCCGGTGCTCCCGATTTCTTACGGTGACGCCCAGCCTTTGCTGGCCGCGCTGACGGGACCGATGGCGCCCGAGGGTTGGCGGGGCTCGCTGCCGATTCCATATCACGTCGGACCGGGGCCGGCGCGGATCCATTTGAAAGTCGCATTCAATTGGGATACCAAGCCGGTCTACGACGTGATTGCGAAAATTCCGGGCAGCGTGGCGCCGGACGAGTGGATCATTCGCGGCAACCATCACGACGCCTGGGTGAACGGAGCCGAGGATCCCATCTCAGCGCAGGTTTCTCTGCTGGAGGAAGCGCGCACACTGGGTCTGCTGCTGAAGCAGGGCTGGAAGCCGCGGCGCACGATCATCTACTGCGCGTGGGATGGCGAAGAGCCCATGCTGCTGGGCTCGACTGAATGGGTCGAAACCCATGCCGATGAATTGCGAGAGCATGCCGCTGTCTATATCAACACCGACGGCAACGACCGCGGCGTTCTGAATATGGGCGGCTCGCATAGCCTGGAACAGTTCATCAATGGAGTTGCGCGCGACATCGAAGATCCAGAAACGAAGATGACGGTGTGGCGGCGGGCGCAGCTGAACAAGATCGCAGAAGCAAAGTCCGCAGATGATAAGAAGGAATTGCGGCAACGGGCTGATTTGCGCATCGAAGCGCTCGGCTCGGGAACGGACTTCACGGCGTTTCTCGATCACATCGGCACTGCCACGCTGGACCTGGCATACGGCGGCGAGGACGAACAGGGAATCTATCATTCGATTTACGACGACTTTTACTGGTACACACATTTCTCCGACACGGAATTCGTCTACGGGCGAGCTCTGGCACAAACCGTGGGAACGTCGGTGATGCGATTGGCGGATGCGGAGGTTCTTCCGTTCGACTTCGTGAATTTCGCCGATACGGTGGAAATGTACAGGAAGAATCTGGAAAAGCTGCTCGCCGACGAGCAGGAGGAGATTCGCGAACGCAATCAGGAATTGGACGAGGGCATGTTCAAGGCGACGTTCGATCCCAGACGTCCAACGGTCGCGCCGGTACGGGAAGAGGTTCCCCCGCATCTGAACTTTGCCCCGATGCAGAACGCGGTGGACGCTCTTACTCGCAGCGCCAGGCACTATCAGCAGGCTCTATCGCAGAAGCAGGCGAACTTAGGCGACGACGCGGTTGCGGCAAAGCTTGGCGCTCTGAATCGAGAGCTAATGCAGAGCGAGCGCCGGTTGACCAATACCGATGGATTGCCGCGGCGTCCGTGGTACAAGCATTTGCTGTACGCTCCGGGCGTATACACGGGCTATGCCGTGAAAACCGTGCCGGGAGTGCGTGAGGGAATTGAACAGAAGAGATATGCGGAAGCGGAGCAGGAGATCGCGCGCGTCGCCAAAGCATTGGAGGATGACGCGACGCTGATCGATTCGGCGGCACGTGAGTTGGAGGGGGCCGGGCGATAGCGGGCTTGTGTGGTGCCGGGCTTCGCCCCATAAGCACTGGCTTGGGAATTACTTCAGGTCTCCCTGTGACTCGGGAACAATCCCCTGACGAGAGATCAAAACGGTTACGAAGGAGATTTCCTGGGTGTGGGATAACCCGGTGGCCGCGCGGCTGGGGGAGAGAGCTTATTGCGATTCGCCAAGAGACATGCTCAAACTCTCGACCGCGTTTCTGCTACTATAGCCATCCTGTATGGCGAGCCCCGCCTTCAGTTCTACTGCTCCAGACTCCAACCGACAGTCGTTCTTCACAACGGGCATGGCGGCTATCTGGGCCATCGCCCTGGCAAATCTGCTCTTCCACGTCTACTTCAACAACCGCTATGGATACTTCCGCGACGAGTTCGATTACATGTCGTGCGGCGATCACCTCGCCTGGGGATACGTCGACCAGCCACCGCTCATCCCCTTCCTGATTCACATCTGCCGCGCCGTGCTTGGCGACTCGCTGCGCAGCATTCGATTCATCCCCGCTCTGGCGTCTTCCCTTCTGATCGTGCAGACGGCCGCCATCGCCCGCTTACTCGGCGGCGGCCGCTTCGCGCTTCTCCTCAGCGCTATCTGCGCGCTCATCGCACCGCAATACCTCTCCAACGGAAGCCTGCTGGGGACAAACTGTCTGGAACCCAACCTCTGGATGGGCTGCGCCTACTTCGCCATCCTCGCCATCAAACATACGAAGCCACGCAACTGGTTCTGGTTTGGCTTGGTCGCGGGTCTTGGCCTGGAAGAGAAATACTCCATTGCCGTCTTCGGCCTGGGTATCGTCGTCGGCCTGCTGTTGACCGAGCAACGCCGCGCCTTCCTCAATAAGTGGATCTGGCTGGGCGGACTCGCTGCCTTCCTCATTTTCCTCCCCAACCTGCTTTGGAACATCAAGCACGACTGGCCCTTCGTTCAACTCATGCGAGGCATCCGCGCCGAGGGCAGGGATGTGGTGCTGGGACCGTTTCCCTACTTCTTCCAGCAAACCCTGCTCGTAAACCCCCTTACCGCGCCCATCTGGCTCGCGGGATTGTTCGCTCTGCTGTTCTCAGCGCGCCTCAAACCCTATCGCGCGCTGGGCTGGTGCTATCTTTCCTGCTACACGGTGTTCTTCGTCCTCCACGGCAAGAACTACTACCTCGCTCCGGTCTATCCCATGTTGCTGGCTGCTGGCGCCGTCGTGGTTGAGTCCGCGATAAATGCTCGTGAAAATGTCCGTGCCCGCCGCCAATGGTTGAAACCTGCGGTAGCATTTGCCCTGCTGGCCAGCGGCGCACATCTTGCTCCAGTGGTTGTGCCGATTCTTTCTCCTGAGGGCTTTCTCGCGTACACAAAATATCTTCCCTTCAAGCTCCCGGTCATGGAACACTCCCATGCCCGGGCCGCACTGCCGCAGTGGTACTCCGACCAGTTCGGCTGGAAAGAAATCGCAGACGAAGCTGCTGTCGCTTGGAATCGCATCCCACCTCAGGAGCGCCACGACTGCGGCATCTTCGCCCAGGACTATGGCCAGGCTGGCGCCATCGATTTCTTCGGTCGCCGCGACGGCCTCCCACCGGCCCTCAGCGGCCACCAGACATGGTTCCTCTGGGGACCGCGTGGCTACTCCGGGAACTGCATGATTGTTCTCGACGATCGCAAAGAAGTTCTCGAGCGCCTATGGGAACACGTGGAGTACGTGGGCACGTCTGCTGACAACCCCTACGCTCTGGAAAAACAAGTCGATGTCTTCCTTTGCAAGGGTGCGAAATTCGGCACCCTGGCCCAGCTTTGGCCAGACTTGAAGCGTTGGCGCTAGCCCAGGGCGCTCGGGCCAACAACGTACACGCGAATCCAGTCGAGAGGGGCACATTCCGGATGTGTTGTCGGCGATTGGGAAGTTGGCTTCTGGTTTGCCCGTGACACGGGCCCGGTCTTCGGCCGCTGGCGCGCTGTGCCTGCATTGGATCTAGGAAGTCGCGGGGCGTGGATCGTAATGGTTCTGTTGCACAATAATCTCGCGGTTTTCAATGCGAAATGCGTCGAAGACGTAAAGCGTTTTGCCGTTTGCGAGGCCAATCTCGGCCTGCCCGGCAACCCAGTCATCATTGCCTGTGTAGTAATGTAAGAGTTTAACGCTGCGGACTGCGGGCAGAATACTGTTGAAAAAGTCGAGGATCGCTTGTCGTCCGCGGATCAGCTCGCTTTCGCCACCTGCGGGATTGAGTGGAGTTCGCAGCGTGGCATCCTGGGCCCACGGAACTTGCGACATGTCTTTCGTCGCGATGCCATCGAAGTACGCCTTCACACTCTGTTGTCGCGCATTGTCATTCATAGTCGCCTCCCCTTATTTTGGCGCTTGCAGAGCTAGTGCGAAGTCCGAATTCATCGTCGATCACAATCGTCTGTTTCGTGAGAAACGATGCCTGGTCACTGCATCACCGCGCGCACACATTTAAGGATCCAACCCGCATGCACCCAGTCTTTTATGGCATTTTGTATCGCTTTGGGCGTCTCCCCAAATCGCAGGCGCGCAAATCCGCGAGAACTTCCAGTGATGATCGCAGTTTTGAAAGATATTTTCATGGGGTTGACCCCGGATTGCGAGCTGCGATCGGTCAATCCTGCTCCAACGGTTGTGGATTTTGCAATCCCTGGCAATCGCCCATTGACTAACCCCTGGTGAACCGTCTAGTGCCTAAATGGCCACAAGGCTGGACATTCGCGGATAACTCTCGGGTCGTCGGCAACCCTTACCTTGGGATTACCTCAGAGTTGCCCGTCACTCGCGAACAACCGCCAAGAAGTCCGTATCTTGGCTGGACGCGTGTACGTTGCTCACGAACTGAACTCTGCCAAAGCAGGTCACTGGCCTTGAGCTGCGCTGAGAAACCTGGCAGGATCTTTGTCGAAGGCCTCCTTGTGGTTCCTTTCGCAGAAAAAATAAGTCTTGCCTTTATAGACGGAGGTGATCGTGGGGTCGCTGTCCATGCCGCATACCGGGCAGAGACTTTTGTCCGCGGTGAAACGGGGTGGTTTGGTGTAGACCAGGTTCGAATCCGGGTTCGTCCAGCCGCGCCCTTGGTATTCGATGTTGTAGGCCGTTTCCTCGGCTACCTCGCGGCCGAAATAGCGCTCAACCACGCGAAAAGCAAGATCCATGCCGGAAGTAAGTCCGCCCGAGGACGCCAGATTGCCGTCTTCCACGAATCTGGCTCCGCGTTTCAGGTGGATATCCGGGAACTCGACGGCGAAGTCCTCATAGGCCCGGTGAAACGTGGTCGCTGATTTACCCGATAATAAGCCGGTTTTGGCGAGCACATATGCGCCTGTGCAAACCGACATAGTTACGTCCGTGCTCTTTGTCGACGCGCGAATCCATTCCAGCATCGGCTCCTTAGCTCCTGACTGCGCTGGGATGACGATCACCTTAGGCGCGGGAGCCGTCTGAAAGGTGTAGCCGGGAACGATCTCCATTCCCCCGCTTGCAAGAATCGGTTTTTTCGTCTCGGCCACGGTGTAGAGATGGAATGCAGGATCCTTACGGCCGTGGATCTCGACTGCGGAGAACACCTCCCAGGGTCCGCAGAAATCGATGATCACCGCGCCTTTGGAAATGGGAAAGGCAACCGGAATGCTGCCCTGGGCGGGAGGCGTCAGCGGGTTGGAGATGAGTTTAGTTTTGTCTGTAGCACTACTGGCCTGGATTGCGCCTGTCCCGCCAAGCAACTTGCACGCCACCAGGGATGGAATTCCCGCTGCTAAACCGAGTGCCGCCGATCTCTTGAGCAATTCTCTTCGATTCATAATGTCCTTTCACTGCTTTTTATGATGATGCTTTCTGGTTCCAGTACTGCAACTACTTCGATTGTTGGCTCCTTGCCAAGAATTCGCTTGGCTGGCGCCCACAAAAATTAGTTCGTGGTCACGTCCGTGAAGCGGTGCCGGTAGTCGTTCGGGGGAACGTGAAGCACACGAAGAAACGATCGGCGCAAACCTTGCATCGAGCTAAAACCGCAATCATTCGCAATCTTTTCCAGTTTGTCTTGTGATTCCTCTAACCGGCGCCGGGCCGCTTCGACACGAACGCGCTCTATGAACCGCGCTGGCGTCGTGCCTGTATCCTTGAGAAACACACGCGCAAAATTTCGTGGACTCATACCTGCTTGAGCGGCCAACTTTTCTACCGGAAGGGGCTGATCCAGATGGTCGAGGGCCCAGAAGCGAATTCCCTCGATTTGTTCTCGATCGGACGACTGCAGAGAAAGCGCTGCGCTGAATTGCGATTGCCCTCCAGCCCTACGCAAGTACAAGACCATTTCACGTGCGACCTTCAACGCCATCGGCGCCCCAAGGTCCTCCTCAACCAAAGCCAACGCAAGGTCCATCCCAGCTGTGACTCCGGCCGTCGTGTAAGTGTTTCCGTCGCGTATGTAGATCGGGTCGGGATCGACGGTTACGCGCTGAAACTTGTTTGCCAAGTCCGCCGCCCATTTCCAATGAGTCGCGGCCCGCTTGCCGTCAAGAAGCCCGGCCGAAGCAAGAAGATAGGCGCCGGTGCAGATAGATCCAACGCGGCGCACTCGCTGAGCGGTTTTTTGCAGCCACAGAAGTAATTCTTCGTCATGCGAAGCAGTTTCGACGCCGCTTCCACCAGCCACCAGCAGAGTATCGATTGGTCCGCGGAGGGTGCGGAAAGTCTTGGTCCCGGTTAAGACTAATCCGCAGTTTGTCGCTACAGATCTTCGGCGGGTGGTACTTGCCAGCAGCACGTTATAAGGTGCCTTCCGTGTCGGGTACTCTTGGACGAAGAGCTCCGCTGCCCGGACAAAAATTTGAAATGGGCCAGCCACGTCGAGGATCTGACTGCTTGGCGCCGCAAGAAAAACGATGGTTCTCGATGGATTCTTCGCGGGAAGCAGCTTTCTTGATCTCTTCATGGCACGATGCTAACGCCAGCAGCCGATGGCAGCAATGACAAAGAAGCGTCATTTTCTGCCATCTCAAAGAAAGCAGTCTTGACCTCACCCGGGACAATCGCCGAGGTACGAGAAATGTCCACATCTCGGGTTGTTCCGAACACCACTTACCTTCGAGGTCAAGTCGCACCGATGATGGGTTGTGGGTCACTTTGAGATAATTAGTGCATGTTGGTCACGGACATCGATCATTTGCAAATCGCGGCTCCGAAAGGATGCGAGGCGGAGGCACGCCGTTTCTTCGGCGACCTGCTTGGATTGCAGGAAATCGAGAAGCCTGCGCCCTTGCGACTGCGGGGTGGCTGCTGGTTCAGGATCGGTTCCAGACAGCTTCACATTGGTGTCGAGGAGCGTTTTCGGCCGGCAACCAAGGCCCATCCGGCCTTTTCCGTGAGGGACATCGACTCGGCGTTCGAATTATTGGGGCAACAAGGAGTCCGTTGCATCTGGGACGAAGCGCTGGTCGGAGTCCGACGTTTTTATGCTAACGATCCATGGGGAAACCGCCTGGAGTTCACCCAGCCCACATCTGCATGACCCACTGCGGTAAGCCACAACATCAGATTCGAGGTACGATGCGATAACTCCCGAATGGTCGGCTACTCGGAAATTACCGCCCAGAAACCGGCCGTGGGTCAACTCTAGCCCGTCCTGCTACGGTTAGCGCTTACGCGGGCTTCGCCCTGCTGGGACTGAGCAAAGGCCCCCATCGTCACACTTTCCAAGCCCTAATTCCTGGTAGATTCGCCGATCAGGAAGCGATCGATTGTTCCTTAGAGTTGGAGTCGGAGACAGCAGCGATCCGGGGCATCGCCTTCGTTTTCAAGTAGGCACCCACACTCGCGGCCGTTTTTCGCCCTTCGGCAATTGCCCACACTACTAACGACTGGCCCCGCCGCATATCGCCAGCCGCGAAAACTCCCGGTTCGGATGACATGTTGTTCTCGTCCGTAGCCACGTTGCCGCGCGAGTCGAGTTCCACGCCCAACTGATCGAGCATGCTCCGCACCGGCCCCACAAAGCCCATCGCAATCAGCACAAGATCCGCTTCCATCGTAAATTCAGTGCTTGGAATCGGCTCGAACTTTGGCGGCGGCCCAACGCGCACGGCATGAAGTTGCTGCACGTGACCTGACTTCGAGCCGGTAAATTTTGTGGTAGCCAGGCTCCAATCGCGCGCGCCACCTTCTTCATGCGCACCCTCGATCCGCAATTGCATCGGCCAGAGTGGCCAGGGCGTCAGCGGCGACCGCTCCTCGGGAGGCTTCGGCATGATCTCGAACTGGTGCACAGAGAGCGGCTTTTGCCGATGGCAGGTACCCAGGCAATCGGCGCCGGTATCGCCGCCTCCAATAATGACGACGCGCTTGCCGGTTGCCACAATTTCCACTTCGGGCCCGATGGTGTCGCCCAGATTACGCCGGTTCTGCTGCGGCAGATACTCCATCGCGAAATGGATTCCCTTCAACTCGCGCCCAGGGACATTCAGATCGCGCGGCTGCTCCGCCCCGCCGGCAAGCACAATTGCATCGAACTCACGCCGCAGATCCTCTACCGCAACGTTCTTGCCCACTTCGGCGCGGGTAACGAATTCCACACCTTCGGCAGACATCTGTTCCAGGCGGCGATCGATGATGTGCTTCTCTAATTTGAATTCCGGGATGCCGTAGCGCAGCAATCCACCGATGCGGTCTGCCTTTTCGTAGACCACTACGGAGTGTCCCGCACGACACAATTGTTGAGCCGAGGCCAATCCAGCGGGCCCTGAACCAACAACCGCCACTTTTTTCCCGGTGCGTACTTTGGACGGCTCGGGCCGAATCCAGCCTTCGAGAAACCCGCGCTCCACGATATTTTTCTCGATTTGCTTGATCGTAACCGGAGGCTGGTTGATTCCCAGCACACAAGACGCTTCGCACGGCGCGGGACAAATCCGCCCGGTGAACTCGGGGAAATTGTTGGTCGCGTGCAGTTGGCGAACAGCCTCTTTCCAACGCCCGCGATAAACCAGATCGTTCCAATCGGGAATCAGGTTGTTGACGGGGCATCCTGTCTGGCAAAACGGCACGCCGCAGTCCATGCAGCGCGCACCCTGGGTTCGAAGACTCTCTTCAGGAAAATCTTGATAGATCTCGAACCAGTCATTGACGCGCTCAGCGACTGGACGTCGAGGGGCAAGCTCGCGCGAATATTCCAGGAACCCCGTGTCCTTACCCATGTTGCACCTGCTGGGACGTGAACGGAACAGCCATCGGGAGACTCGGGATATAAGGCTGGCGCCTGCGGCTCACTCCGAGCACACGCTTGTGCTCGTGGGGGAAAACTTTGATGAACCGCGATAGCGCTTCAGACCAGTTGTCGAGAATCCAAGCCGCGCGCGGGCTACCGGTCAGCGCAAGATGCCGCGCGACGAGATCTTTGACGAGCATGGCTTCAACAATCTGGGCATCCTGCGTTTCAAGGACTGGCTCGAGGTCAACCGATTCCAGATTGCACCGCTTCTCGGTGAAGTCGCCGCGCTCGTCGAAAACATAGGCAACGCCGCCGCTCATGCCAGCGGCAAAATTTCTGCCACAGGCCCCGAGCACCATCACCAAGCCCCTGGTCATGTATTCGCAGCCGTGGTCGCCAACGCCTTCGACCACCGCAGTCGCTCCGGAGTTGCGAACTGCAAAGCGCTCGCCAGCGACTCCATTGAAAAACGCTTCGCCGCTGGTGGCCCCGTAGAGGGCAACATTGCCAATCAGAATATTTTTCTCAGGAGCGAAACTGGACCGGCGCGGCGGATACACCACCAACCGTCCACCTGACAGACCTTTGCCGACGTAATCATTGGCCTCGCCTTCGAGAGTGAGTGTGACTCCCTTGGCCAGAAACGCGCCCAGGCTCTGTCCTGCCGATCCATCGAGCTGAATGCGAATCGTACCGTCGGGCAGGCCCGCGGACCCGTAGCGGCGGGCAATGGTTCCGCTGAGCATGGTTCCCACGGAGCGGTGAATGTTGCGTACCGGCAATTTGATCTCGACCGGAGTCAGAGTTTCGAGAGCAGCCTGCGATTCGGCAAGAAGCTGATGGTCCAGTGCCTGCTCTAAGCCATGGTCCTGCGCCTGCACGCAGCGGCGTGCCACGCGCGACGGCACGGGAGGGTTATAGAGAATGGCCGACAAGTCCAGCCCGCGGCCCTTCCAGTGATTCACGGCCGGCTGCACGTCGAGCATATCGACGCGCCCGACCATCTCGTCCACGCGACGGAAGCCGAGGTCGGCCATGTACTGCCGCACCTGCTCCGCCAGATAGAAGAAGAAGTTGATAACGTGTTCAGGCTGCCCCTGAAACTGCTTGCGCAGCACGGGATCCTGTGTCGCGATTCCCACCGAACAAGTGTTGAGATGGCACTTGCGCATCATGACGCAGCCCATCGCGATCAGCGGCGTGGTGGCGAAACCGAATTCTTCAGCGCCCAGCAGCGCGGCGATCACCACATCGCGCCCAGTCTGCAACTTCCCGTCCGTCTGCACACGGATTCGGCTGCGCAGATCATTCAGCAAGAGCACCTGCTGGGTCTCCGCTAACCCAAGCTCCCAGGGAATGCCCGCGTGCTTGATCGAACTCAGCGGTGAAGCGCCCGTGCCTCCGCTATCGCCACTGATCAGGACAACATCCGCATGTGCCTTGGCGACGCCCGCCGCCACCGTGCCCACCCCAACTTCCGCCACCAGTTTCACCGCGACACGGGCTTGCGGATTCACATTCTTCAGGTCGTAGATCAGTTGTGCAAGATCTTCGATGGAATAGATATCATGGTGAGGCGGGGGCGAGATCAAACCCACGCCGGGGATGGAATGCCTTATCCGCGCGATAACATCATCGACCTTATGCCCCGGAAGTTGCCCGCCCTCACCGGGTTTCGCGCCCTGCGCCATTTTGATCTGTAACTCGTCGGCATTGACGAGATAGTTGGCAGTAACTCCAAAACGTGCTGATGCTACCTGCTTTACGGCGCTCCTCCGTAGGTCTCCGTTCGCATCCGGCTTGTAGCGCTCTTCATCTTCGCCACCTTCGCCGGTGTTGGATTTCCCCCCAATCCGATTCATGGCAATGGCCAGAGTCTCGTGCGCTTCCTTGCTGATCGAGCCGAATGACATCGCTCCCGTGGTAAAGCGCTTCACGATCTCACTCGCCGGCTCCACTTCCGCGATCGGAACTGGCTTGTCGCTCTTCTTCAACTTCATCAGACTGCGCAGGGTAGACAAGTTGCTACTTTGATTGTCGATGAGGTCCGTATATTCCTGAAAAGTCTGCGCGCTCTCCTGCCGCACCGCCTGCTGCAGCTTGCTGATGGTCAGCGGGTTCAGCAGGTGATACTCGCCATTGACCCGCTGGTGGTAAGTTCCTCCGACCGCAAGCTCAGTCTCGGATTCGGTCAGGGGACGGAATGCATGCTCGTGCTTCAACTGAGCTTCGCGGGCAAGCACCTCGAGGCCAACTCCTTCCAAACGCGACGCCGTGCCCGCGAAATAGGAATCCACCAGTGCCTTATTCAGCCCGATGGCTTCGAACACCTGCGCTCCCTGATAACTCTGTAACGTCGAGATACCCATCTTAGCGAAGGTCTTCAGCAAGCCTTTGTTAATCGACTTAACGAAGTGCTTCACGGCCAGTTCGGGAGTTACTCCGTCAGAAATCGCTCCGTCAGACAATTCCCCTCGCCGAGCCAGGCTTTCAACACTCTCCAATGCCAAATAAGGATTAATAGCACTAGCCCCATATCCACTGAGCAGCGCAAAATGCATCACCTCGCGAGGTTCGCCCGATTCCGTAATCAGCGCGACCTGAGTTCGCGTCTCCTCCTGCACCAGCAGGTTATGCACGGCGGCCAGCGCCAGCAAGCTGGGGATGGGAGCATAATCTTTGTTCACGCCGCGATCGGAAAGAATCAGCAGCGTGTAGCCAGCTCTTCCGGCGAGCGATGCGCGCTGGCACAACTCGTCGAGCGCGCGCTTCAGCCCCCCTTCTCCTTCGCTCGCACGGAACAGCGCAGGCAGCGTGATGGCCAGCAAATCCCCGGTTGAAACGCGCCGCAGTTTCTCCAATTCAAGATTAGTCAGAAGCGGATGCGCCAGCTTCAGCATGTGGCAGTTCTCGGGCTCCTCCGAGAGAATGTTGCGCTCGCTCCCGATATAGCTGATCAGCGACATCACGATCTCTTCGCGAATCGGGTCAATCGGAGGATTCGTGACCTGCGCGAACAGCTGTTTGAAATAATTGAACAGCGATTGCGGACGGTCCGATAGACAAGCAAGCGGCGTATCCGTCCCCATGGAACCAACCGGCTCCTGGCCCTTCGCAGCCATCGGGCCGAGGATCATCCGCAGATCCTCATCGCTGTAACCAAACGCACGCTGCCGGCGAAGCAAAGTCTCCGCATCTGGATGGTGCATGCGCGTGGGTGCAGGCAACTGATCGATCGTGATCTGATTATCCTTGAGCCACTGCGTATACGGTTGTCGCGAAGCAAGCCGGTGCTTGATTTCCTTGTCCGGGACAATGCGGCCTTCGACCGTGTCCACGAGAAACATTTTCCCCGGCTGGAGGCGGCCTTTCATCTTTACCTGTTCCGGTTCGATGTCGAGCACCCCGGCTTCGGAGGCCATGATGACGTGCTCGTCATGCGTGACCACATACCGTCCAGGCCGCAAGCCGTTCCGGTCGAGGATCGCGCCAATCACTCGCCCGTCGGTGAACGCGATGGCCGCCGGCCCGTCCCACGGCTCCATCAAGCACGCGTGATATTCGTAAAAAGCACGCTTCTCCGCCTTCATGTGGGGATTCCCCGCCCACGCTTCCGGAATCAGCATGGCCATTGCATGCGGAAGGCTGCGTCCCGCCTGCAACAGCAGTTCCACGGCATTGTCAAAATTCGCGGAATCGCTTCCATCCGGCGCAATGATGGGAAAGAGCTTTTTTATATCGTCGCCAAATAATGGAGACTGCAACAGCGACTGGCGCGCGTGCATCCAGTTGACGTTGCCCTTGAGCGTGTTGATCTCGCCATTGTGCGCGATGTAGCGATAGGGATGCGCCCGTTGCCAACTGGGGAAGGTGTTGGTCGAAAAGCGCTGATGCACCAGGCACAGCGCGCTGGTCACGTCGGGATCGGAAAGCTCCTTGTAGAAATTAGTGATCTGCGGAGCCAGCAGCAGACCCTTATAAACAATGGTGCGGCACGAAAGCGATGAAACGTGGAACACACTCGCATCTTCGATGCCTGAGTCGGCCATCTCACTCTCGGCGCGCTTGCGCACCACGTAAAGCTTCCGCTCGAATGCGTCCTCATCGGTAAACGCGCCACATCCTACAAATATCTGCTGAATGTAAGGTTGCGAACCTCGCGCCACGCGGCCAATCGCAGAAGCGAAGCAAGGCGTATCCCGCCAGCCGAGTACCGTCAATCCCTCCTCGCGCACAATGCGCTCCAGAATTCCTTCACATTGCAGCCGCTGATGTTTCTCCACCGGCAAGAACGTCATGCCGACGCCGTAAGCGCCGGGCAGAGGCAGCTCGAAGCCCAATTTGCCACACTCCCGCACAAAGAACTGATGCGGGATCTGGAGGAGAATGCCGGCGCCATCGCCCGTCTCCGGATCGCATCCGCAGGCACCGCGGTGCGTCAGGTTGAGCAGCACCTGGATTCCCTTGCTTATAATTTCGTGACTCTTGTGGCCGCGAACATTGGCTACAAACCCGATCCCGCAAGCATCGTGCTCTTGCGCAGGATGGTACAGACCCTGAGCGGGGGGAAGGCCATTCGTATTTTTCAGACGCGTCGTCATGGGCACGTTTACAGCATTGGCCTGGTTTGCAAAGCTTGCTGCACAGTCTGCTGGATGGATTGCGGCGTGCTCAGGACTCAGCCGCTTCCCGATCAATTGCTCGTGAGTTGAGACTTTGCCCGCAACAGTCGCGGGAGGGTCACACACTTCGGCTCAGGAACACACTTCGTAGCTTCTTACTTACTGCCAGACGGGCCCGAAAGTACAATTCAGAATTTCGATGCGAAGGATGCAAATTTTGATAGCTACGAGGTTTAACCGCGAATTCATCCTAATTTCCCGCGAGGGCTGCGCAGTCCGCTATAATCCCGCATAAACCTAATGGATTTCGATCAGCTAATCACGTTCCTGGAAGTGGCTAAACAGGGCAGTTTCTCGCGCGCCGGAGAGAAAGTTTTCCGCTCCCAATCGGCGGTCAGCGCCCAAATCCGCCAACTGGAGCAGGAGTATGGCGACCGGCTGCTCGACCGCTCGGGTAAGACCGTAAAACTGACCCCCGCCGGACAAATCCTCTATGACTATGCCGAGCGCCTGAAACTGTTGCGCGAGGAATCGCTGATGGCGGTGGCGGACCACAGCAGCACGCCCCGCGGCACGCTTCGCGTAGGCGCCAACGAGGCGACTTGCCTCTACGTTCTGCCCGAGGTATTTGCCGAATACTGCCGGCGCTACCCACCGGTGCAGATCAACATCTACCGGAATTTCAGCTACAAGATTACGGAAAAACTCGAGAACGGCTCCATCGAGGTGGGCATCCTGACTCTGCCCATCCAGTCTCCGAGCCTCGAAATCCAACCGATCTTCCGCGACAAGCTGATGTTGATGGTGAGCCCCAACAATCCCCTGGCCAAACATAAAACGGCGGCTGTCCGCGATATCGTCAAACATCCCATATTGCTGCCCAAGACCGGCCACACGAGAAGGCTCCTGGACAAGCTGTTCCGCCCTCATCGCGACGAGCTGCAGGTTCGAATGGAACTGCCCAGCATCGGCATGATCAAGAGCTTTGTGGCAGCCGATCTCGGAGTGTCCCTGATCAGCGCGTCATTCGCCCGCGATGAGGTGGCGTCCGGAAGAGTCAAGCTGATCGATCTGGAGGATGTGGAACTTTTTCGCGAGCTGGGACTAGCCTACCGCCGCGACCGAACACTTTCCTGCGCCACAACCGCATTCATCGATGTGTTACGCCAACTAGCCGCGTCAACGAAAAAAAAGCCCGCTCCGTCTCAGGCGTGAGTCCACTAACTCACTTAATCGCTTCCGCCGCGATCCTCTCCGTAACAAACGCCTCGATCACATCGCCGGCCTTGATGTCGCCGTAGTTCGCGATCGAGATGCCGCACTCCATACCGCTGGTCACTTGGGACGCATCGTCCTTAAAGCGCCGTAGCGACGCCACTTTCCCCTTGAACACGACCACGTTATCGCGGAGCAGCCGCACTTCGGAATCGCGTTTGATCAGTCCATCGCTCACGCGGCAACCGGCAATCGTCCCCACCTTCGGAATGCGGAAGGTCTCCAGCACCTCGGCGCGCCCCTGGTAAGTCTCTTTGATCGTCGGTTCGAGCAGGCCGGTCATGGCGCGCTTGATCTCGTCCTGCAATTCGTAAATGATCGAGTGCAGCCGTATGTCCACTTTCTCCTGATCAGCCAGTTCCTGCGCCTTGCGCTCCGGACGCACGTTAAATCCAATGATGATCGCATTCGACGCCGAAGCCAGCAGCACATCGGTTTCGGTGATCGCGCCAATGCCCGAGCGCAGCAACTTCAATCGCACTTTCTCGTTCGAGAGTCTGCCCAGCAAATCGCCCAGCACTTCGACTGATCCCTGCACGTCGGCCTTCAGAATGACGTTCAGTTCTTTCATGCCTGCCGTTTTCAACTGTTCAGCCAGGCCTTCGAGCGAGACTCGTGAACTCTTGGCGAGCGTCGCTTCGCGCGCTTTCTGCCCGCGGTATTCCGAGATATCGCGTGCCTTCTCGCGGTCGGTGACTACGACGAACTGATCGCCCGCCTGTGGCAATCCTTCCAGGCCGATAATTTCCACCGGCGTCGAGGGCGGAGCTTCCTTCAGTGCCCGTCCGCGATCGTCGAACATCGCGCGAACTTTTCCATAGACGTTGCCGACTACGAAGTTGTCGCCCGCGCGGAGCGTGCCGTTTTGCACCAGGATCGTCCCTACCGGACCGCGTCCACGATCCAGTTTCGCTTCGAGCACCAAGCCGCTCGCCGCGCGTCCCGGAGTCGCTTTCAATTCCTGCAAGTCCGCCGTCAGCAAAATCATTTCCATCAGCAGATTCAGATTCGTCTTCTGCTTCGCCGAAACGTCGACGAACACCGTCTTGCCGCCCCACTCTTCCGGAACCAGTCCGCGATCCGCCAGCTGTTTCTTGACTCGTTCCGGCATTGCGCCTGGCTTATCGATCTTGTTGACCGCCACAATGATGGGAACCTCAGCAGCGTGCGCGTGGTCGATCGCTTCCACGGTCTGCGGCATGACGCCGTCATCGGCCGCCGTGACCAGTACCACGATGTCGGTCGCTTTGGCTCCGCGCGAACGCATGCGAGTAAACGCTTCGTGACCGGGCGTATCCAGAAACACAATCTCGCGTCCGTAAGCCGGAGACGCCTTGTCCGTGATGGCAACCTTGTATGCGCCGATGTGCTGCGTAATGCCGCCCGCCTCGCCTCCGGCCACATTGGTCGAGCGGATTGAATCCAGCAGCGTCGTTTTGCCGTGATCCACGTGGCCCATGATCGTGACCACCGGTGGACGCGGTATGGCCTCCGCACCTTCTTCGCTGCTCTCGGTTGCTTGAGTCGTGTCTTTCGCAGCTTGTTCTTCGAAGGTGATCACTTCCGTATCCGCTCCGAAGAAGCGCGCCATTTCGCTGGCCAGTTCCGCGTCGAGCGTTTGATTGATGGTCGCGAACACTCCGCGCACCACCAGCCGCGCAATCACATCCTTGGCGCGAATGCCCAGCTTCTCGGCCAGATCTTTCACCGAGATTCCTTCTGTAATCGTGATGTTCCGCGTGATCGGCGCCGGCTCGTTGCTGATGGTCATCCGCGGCGGCGGAGTGTAGCCCTTCATCGGGCCTTCCTTCACTCCTCGCGGTACATACCTTTGTCCCGGTCGCCGCGCCGGACCACCCGGACGGCTTCCCGGACGCGTCGGTCCCGGCGGCGGCAATCCCGCTCCCGGACCTACGCCCAACGGACGCGATCCCGCCGGCGCAACTCGCGTCGGATGCATCGGACGCCGTTCCCCCGGACGAAGCGGCGGACGCGCCGTTCCCGGCGCTTGCGGCCGGGCCGTGCGCTGAAAAATCGGTTGCCCCGGCACAGGTCGTCCAGGAATCGAACGCGAAGCAGCATTCGGCGCAGACGCTCCCGACGCAGCCAGAGGCGCCTTGTATACCGGACGCGGACCCGTCTGCGGCATGATCATTCGCGGCGGAGGAGCAATCGGCGCCCCTGCCTTCGCGGGAGCCGCGTCCTGTATCTGGGCAACGTTATTGTGCGCAGGAGGCTGCGCCGCTGGACTCGTAGCCCGCGGCGGAACCGCGATGCCAGGCGGTGCCGTGGTCGTACTCGTGGCAGACGGTGTGGTCGCGGCGGGTGTTGCGACGGGAACCTTGGGCGGAATCACGACCACTGTCGGCGGCCGATATCCGGCAGCTACCGAAGCCGGCGTCACCATTCTCGGCGCCGGCGGCGCAGGCGCCTCAACCGCTGGCTTGGGCGGCATTGCCTTCGGCGCCCCTGCCTTCGCTTCTACCGCCGGCTTCTCAACCGGCGGCTTGACTGCCGGGCGCGCCGCGGGACGCTCGGCTACTCCCTTTTGCTGTGTGATGGCCCGTAGCACGTCCCCAGGCCGCGAAATATTCGACAGGTCAATCTTGGTCTTGATTCCTTCGTCGGGCTGGGCGGCACGCGAAGTCTTTCCCGAACTCGGCGCTCCCTCGGAGCGGCCGCGGAGATGCTTTCGCACCAGTTCCGCTTCGTGATCTTCCAGAGAACTGGAGTGCGTTTTCTTCTCCGTAACACCCACCGTGGTCAGCACGTCAAGAATTTCCTTGCTCTTGACTTCCAACTCGCGGGCCAGATCATTGATTCGAATCTTACTCATCCGCTCTCGTTTCCTCTTCTTGTCCCTCTAATCTCGCGTATCTAAGCTCGCATGTCTAACCTCATGTGACTACCGTTTGACGAACCCCGCGCGTTCGGTTCGGACGCAACTCCGAACTCGCCACGCTCCCGGTTCAGCTCTTCTTGTCTTCCGCGGCTTCTTCGGTCGCAGATTCAGCGGTTGGGGCGTCTTCAGTCGCAACTTCTTCAGTTGCGGCTTCTTCAGTTGAAGGTTCGGCGACTTCTTCCGCCGCCGCCATTTCGGTGGGCTCCGCTTCGCCGGCCAGCGTATCCGCTTCAACCGTGCCCTCTGCCAGCGATTCCTCGCTGAAAGCCGCTTCGGTGGCGGCTTCTTCAGTGCCCTCCGGTTCCGCGGCGGCTACTGCCTCGCCGCCATCCAGAGTGGCAAAGTAATTATTGACCGCAATACTGATTTTTTCCACCGTTTTCGGGCCAATGCCTTCAATCGCTTCCAACTGCTCC
>Ga0210407_10000703_pt1 | contig 35941 bp, 32 predicted proteins | sample IncBWC27MmetaG_FD_150860 | JGI IMG/M metagenome (GOLD analysis project Ga0210407, IMG submission 150860) | Forest soil microbial communities from Barre Woods Harvard Forest LTER site, Petersham, Massachusetts, United States - Inc-BW-C-27-M | ecosystem: Environmental > Terrestrial > Soil >...
ACCGACGGCACCGTCCTCGAAACCCCGGGCGAGCCGGCAGACAGCACGCTGAAGGACCGCCTCTGTCACGGCGCTTACCCCACCCATGAGCAAGGCGGGATCGTCTTTTCCTATATGGGCCCGCCCGCAGAGCAGCCGCCGTTTCCCGTCTATGACAGCTTCAGCCGGCCGGGACATCGCCTGATGCCGGGGCGCAAATATTATTACCCGTGCAACTGGCTGCAGATCATGGAAAACGCCATGGACCCGGCCCATACGGCGTTTCTCCACACGATCGTCAGCGGTGCGGTGTTCACCAACGAATTCGGGGTGCTGCCCGAGCTCGATTTCGTCGAGACCCCGGTCGGGATGATCTACATCGCGACCCGCCGGGTCGGGGACAACATCTGGGCGCGGATGGTGGAGGCCGTTCTGCCCAACCTGCAGCAAGTCGCGCCGATCTGGGAAAACGGCCACCGCGAGCATCCGTTCAGCGGCCCGATGATGAGCCGGTGGATCGTGCCGGTGGATGACACCAATACGTTGTTCATCGAATTCCGCCATGTCAGCGAGACCGAGGGTGTGACGCCGGCGTGGTGGGCCGATCGCGACATCATGCTGCCGGGCCAGATCGCCGCGGCGACTTACGAGGCCGGCCAGCGCAACCCTGGCGACTACGAGGCCCAGGTCTCGCAGCGCCCGATCGCCATCCACGGCCTGGAGCACCTCGCCGCCACCGATCGCGGGGTCAGCATGTTCCGGAACCAAATCAGGCGCGGCGTGCGCGCCGTTCAGGGCGGCGACCATCCTGCGGGTCTGCATCGTGAGGCCGACACCGTGATCCCGACCTATTGTAACGACACGGTCGTGCACGTCCCGGCGGCGGAGACCCCCGCGCTGGATCAGCAATTGATGCGCGAAACCGGGCGACGGCTCGCCGAATCCTATTTGTCCAGCCGCCGCTGATTAAAGAGAGGGGAAATGACCGAGCTGGCGCCGCTGGAAACCGGGACCCTCGCTCCCGGCATTCGTTCCGGCTTCGCACGAGACATCAACGGCCTCGATGTGCACGTATTGGAGGCCGGCTTCGAGGCCAAGGGACGCCCGCTGGTGCTACTCCTACACGGCTTCCCGGAGCTGGCCTATTCCTGGAGGAAGGTCATGCCCCGGCTGGCCGCGGCGGGGTTTCATGCCGTCGCACCGGATCTACGGGGTTATGGTCGCACTAGCGGGTGGGACGGGGATTATGACGGGGATCTCGCATCCTTCCGACTTCTGAACGCCGTCAGGGACGCCGTGGGTCTCGTGTCGGCGTTCGGCTATCGCGAGGTGGCGCTGGTCGCGGGGCACGATTTCGGAGCATCGGTGGCGGCCTGGTGCGCGCTCGTTCGGCCCGACATATTCCGCTCGTTGGCGCTGATGAGCGCACCTTTTGCCGGGCCGCCGGCATTGCCTTTCGATACGGTGGAAAACCCCCCGCGGCAAAGCCCGCCCGGGATCGATATCCACGAGGAGCTGGCGAAACTCGAGCGGCCGCGCAAGCATTACCAGTGGTATTACTCGACCCGGTCAGCCAATGCCGATATGCGCGATTGCCCGCAGGGCGTCCACGCCTTCTTGCGCGGCTATTTTCATTACAAGAGTGCGGACTGGGTCGACAACCGGCCATACCGGTTGCAAGCCTGGAGCGCTGCCGAATTGGCCAAGATGCCGACCTACTACGTCATGGATCTCCACAAGAACATGGCGGAGACCGTGGCGGCCGAAATGCCGACCGCCGCGCAGATCGCGGCATGCCGCTGGCTTCCCGAGAACGAGCTCGCAGTCTACAGCGCCGAGTACGAGCGAACCGGGTTTCCGGGCGGGCTGCAGTGGTATCGGCGCGGGACGGAAGGCATCGACACAGCTGAACTGCAATTATTCTCGGGCCGGACCATTGATGTGCCCTCCATGTTTATCGCGGGAAAGAGCGATTGGGGGACTTACCAACGGCCCGGCAATTTCGAGCGAATGCAGGAGAGCGCGTGCACGCGGATGCTGGGCTGCCATCTGATCGACGGCGCCGGCCATTGGGTGCAGCAGGAGCAGCCGCAGCGGGTAATCGAGCTGCTGATCGAGTTTCTGCAGCGGCGGTGACAAGCGGGAGGAGCCCATGAAGGCGGTACTGTTGACAAAGCATGGCGGGCCGGAGGTGCTGCAGCTCGGCGAGGTGCCGGACCCGACCGTGGGACCGGGCGAGGTCGTGGTCGATATCCACGCCGCGAGCATCAACGCCGCCGATTACAAGGTCCGGTTGGGCGGCCCCGGCCACAATCTGAAGTTTCCTCACATTCTCGGCCGCGACTTCTCCGGCGTCGTCAGCGCGCTCGGCCCTGATATCACCGATTTCAAGGTCGGCGATGCGGTATTCGGGGTGACCGATCAGGGCATCGAGGGGTGCTACGCTGAAAAGCTCGCGATCAAAGCGGCGATCATCGCCAAAAAGCCCGAGCGCCTCGGTCATGCCGAGGCGGCGGCGATGGGGCTCACCAGCCTGACCGCACTGTGGGCGGTCGAGGATACGGCACAACTCGAAGCCGGCGAGACTATCCTGGTCCAAGGCGGGGCCGGTGGTGTCGCGGGCTTCGCGATCCAGCTCGCCAAGCATCTCGGCGCCACGGTGGTCACCACGGCCAGCGCCCGCAATCACGATTATGTGCGCAGCCTCGGCGCCAATCGGCCGATCGACTACAACACGCAAGATTTTACGACAGCGGCACGCGATTGCGACGTGGTGTTCGACACGGTCGGCGGCGAGGTCCAGGTGCGTTCCTATGCCGTCCTGAAACCGGGCGGGCGGCTGGTGTGGATCGCCGCGGCGCCGGCGGGATTTCAGCCGACCCGCAAGGATGTCCACGTCCTGCGTCCCAACGTCAAACGCGACCGCGCGCATCTCGAGCGGATGCTGGCGCTCTTGGATGAGGGTGCGGTCTGGCCGCCGGCGATCACCCGTTATAACCTCGCCGATGCGGCCGAGGCGCATCGGGTCAGCGAAGGACGGCATCTGCAGGGGAAGCTGGTGCTGATGGTGCGCTGAGTCATTCGAAAGAGGAGAAACCCATGGCAGACAACCGGCAGATGATTATCGATCTCGACAAGAAGCGCATGACCGCGATGGCGCAAAAGGATGTCGCCACACTGAATGCGCTGCTCGCCGACGACCTCGTCTACACGCACTCCACCGCACGGCTCGACACCAAGCAGAGCTTGATCGGCAATATGGAATCCGGGGCCACCGTCTACACCGCGGTCGAGCCTTCCGATGTCAAGGCGCAGGATCTCGGCGACACGGTGGTGCTGACCGGATCGTGCCGGATCAGCGTCATGTCCGGCGGCCGCCCCAACAGCTTCGGCGTCAGGTTCACCGATGTCTACGCCAACCGAGGCGGGCGCTGGCAGATGGTGACCTGGCAGTCCACCCGCCTGCCGGAGTAATTCGCACGGGCGACGGCGGCACTATAGCAGGTCAGCCGCCGCCTCCCGGCACCCGGAGACTTTATGCCCGCGGCGTCGGCAGCGCCCGCGAACCGGAACCCTCGGCGGCCGAAGGGCTATTCTCCTCCGCCAACGGCAGACCGGCCTCCAAAAACGACCGCATCCGCGCGGCCATTTTCTCTCGTCGCGTCCTGTCGCGAGCAACCGCGTACTCTTCAAGTGCGGCGCGGTCCGCTGCACCGACCAGACCCTGTGTCGGCAAGACGCAGGCGGTCGGGCAGCGAGTAATTCCTTTCGTACGAATGAATTCAGCAATAGCAGCGGCACTATCATCAGCGAAAACGTTACCCGCTCCGATCGGTATTTCTTGGGTCCAATGCATCATGTCACTGACACTCTTGGTTTACATTCCGTTACGTTATGTTACAGCAAGCCGGTAGTCAAGGTCAAAAGATCGTCAACGATTCGTCAGCAAGATCTTTTAGTTAATCCTTTAGGTGTACTTGATCTGTTTTGATAATGTCCCGGTAGCGTAAGAAGAGCACGTAACTCGCCAAATATTGTGTATAAGCAGCCTATCCGAGGCAAATATGGTAAATAGCGCGCGCCGATGAGTCGCGTCACCCGTCCGCACCGCCACGGGAAACGACCGCTTCTCGTCAATTCGTGTGTCGCCGAATTTTGTTACAATGGAGGAGGACCCGCCCCGGTAATGGTCGTCGCGGGTCGGAACGAGATTTGCCGGTGCGAGCCTCGAACCGGCGCGTGCGTTAGGCGTGCTTCGGCAGTCCCATGCTAATGGAAGGTCGCCCACAATGGCAGCAGGACGACGGCCCAGCCGAGCGCCGACAGAGTGACGATGCAAATCATTGCGGAACGAGCCCGCAGCGGAGTTTCACCGTTTGGCTCGGTCTCGAGCGCCCTGCCGGTATATCGAGTGTTGTGAGCTGCAAGCACGATGCACCACCTTCAAATCGATCGGCCGAGATCCTCCCATGCCAAGTGTAAAGATCGGGTGAAGAGCCGGGTTGCTCGCGAGCCTCGAGTGAGCGCTTGGCGGAGCGATCGGTCAGGATCGCAGAGGCCGAGCGAAGCTGAGTTCGTGGCCGTCGGGATCGGTCAGGTGGAAGAAGCGCTCGCCCCATTCGGCATCACGCGGCGCGGTATCGGGCCGGCAGCCGGCGGCGACCAGCCGGGAATGGAGGGCGTCGACATCGGCGACGTAGAAAATCAAGCGTCCCCACCAGGACCACCGGCGCTCGGCCGGCTGGACGATCAGGTTGAGATAACTGGGCCCGGCGCGAAAACTGGTGAACGTCGCCGCTTCGCCGCCATAGAGCAGCTCAAATCCCAGCAGGCGGTAAAACTGGACGGCGCGGCGCATGTCATGCGTGGCGAGCGTCACGGCGCTGATGCTGTCGATCATGAACGAACTGCTGCAAGGGCCTGCATGGGAATATAGGGGTCGATGCAGCGCCCGGCACGCCATACCGCGGAACTGCGGTTCATCGCGTGTCAAAACGGCGCGGCGTGTGATAGATTATCCGGCAATAGACCGCCAGGGAGGGTTGAATGCGCGCAATGGACGTGATGACAACGAACGTGATCACGGTCGACCCCGAAACATCGGTGCAGGCCTTGGCGACGCTGCTTTCCGAACGCGGCATCAGCGGGGTCCCGGTCGTCGACCGGGACAACCGCCTGGTCGGGGTCGTGACCGAGGGCGACCTGCTGCATCGCGCCGAAACCGGCACCGAGCGGCGAACCCAGCGGCGCCGCTTGCGGTGGCTCGACGCGTTCGCGACAGATCAAGAAGCAGCTCGCGACTATGTCAAATCGCACGGCCGGATCGTCAGGGAAATCATGACCCGTGAGGTCATCTCGGTCAGCGACACAACCGACCTCGCGGATATTGCCACCCTGCTCGAGACCAAAAGAATCAAGCGGGTGCCGGTGCTTCGCGACGCCAAGCTCGTTGGCATCGTGAGCCGGGCGAACCTGGTGCGGGCGCTGGCGATGACCAAGAGCGAGCCCGCCATCGTGGCCGACAGCGACGACCACACGATCCGTGCAAAACTGCTCGCCGAGCTCAAGGGACAAGAGTGGGTTCACATGTGGGCTGCGGATATCATCGTCCGCGACCGGGTCGTCCATTTGTGGTTCTCCGACGACCGATCCGAGGAGGAAAGGCAGGCGGTGCGGGTTGCCGCCGAGAACATTCCGGGAGTGCAAAGGGTCGAGGAACACATCGTGCCCGCTCCCGTGATCCCCTCGTTCTGAGACGCCGGCGGGCGATCACCACGGCGCCCACACTGGCGTCCCGGCAAGCTCTCGTACATACTCCCGTCGGCCGCCGATCAGAAACCACGGCGCGCAGAGGGACGGTGTGATGGAGATTTGGCCAAAGGCGGAAGGCAGGCCGAAACGCGAGCCCTCGCAACGCGACGGAGGCGTGAATGCGCAGCGGACGCTCCTTTTACCACGGCGCCAGTTCTTTGCGGCTTCGCCGGTCGCTTGCCCCTATGTCCCGGGCCGTGCAGAGCGCAAGCTGATCGTCGACCTCGCGGGTGGTGGCGGTGCTCTCTTCTACGATGATCTGTCGCGTGCCGGGTTTCGGCGCAGCCACCGCTTCGCCTATCGGCCGGTGTGCGGCGGCTGCACCTCCTGCGTGCCGGTGCGGATCGCGGTCGAGCGCTTTGCTCATACCCGGTCGACCCGGCGCATCCGCAACATCAATCAGGACCTGAGCGCCCGGCTCGTCGGGGCCCGCGCCACCGCCGAGCAGTTCCGCCTGTTCACGGCCTATCAGAGCTCGCGCCATCGCGACAGCGACATGGCGTTGATGCGCTACGGCGATTATCGGGCGATGGTCGAAGACACTCCGGTGCGGACCGCGATTGCCGAGTTCCACGACCCTCGCGGAACTCTAGTCGCGGCGACATTGATCGACCTCCTCGATGACGGGATATCGGCCGTTTACAGCTTTTACGATCCGCGCCAGCCAAAGCGCAGCCTCGGCATCTGGAGCGTGCTGTGGCTCGTCGATCAGTGTCGGCGCCGCCGGCATCCTTTCGTCTATCTCGGCTACTGGATCGCCGAGAGCCCGAAGATGGCGTACAAGGAGCGCTTCCCGGCGCTCGAGCGTCTGGGCGCCGGCGGCTGGACTGAGTTTGAGCGCCCTTCACCGCAACCCTCTCTCCGCAAGCGGGGCGAGGGAGCGCCAAGTCAGATCCCCTCGCCCCGAGCAAGCGGCCCTCTCAGCGCAAGCGTGCTTGCGCCTGCCGCGGGGCGCATCTCCGATGCGCCCGGGGAAGGGCCCGCGTCAGCGGGAGGGTGAGGGGCAAGGACCGACGGATCTCGGCTATCATATGGCGATCGGCGTTCTCGACTCTGCAATCTTCGCTGACATGTTCGGCACCCCGGCGATGCGCGGGGTCTTCGGCGACGACGCGTTCCTGGCGCGCTGCGTCGAGGTCGAGGCGGCGCTTGCGCGCGCCGAGGGCCGGCTCGGGATCATCCCCGCGGAGGCGGCGGCGGCAATCTCCGAGGCGGCGCGCCCACTGATCGATGGCCGCGAAGGGCTCGATATGGCGCGTCTCAAAAATGAGACCGAGACCGTCGGCTACCCGATCCTGCCGCTGGTTCGCCAGCTCGCCAAAAGGGCGGGCGATGCTGGCCGTTTTGTCCATTGGGGGGCGACCACCCAGGACATCATGGACACCGCCGCGGTATTGCAGATCCGTGCCGGACTCGCGCTGATCGAGCAAGACCTGACGGCAGCGCGCGGCCATCTCGCCCAGCTCGCGCGCCGCTACCGCGACACGCCGATGGCCGGCCGCACTCATCTGCAGCACGCCCTGCCGGTGACCTTCGGCTACAAGGCTGCGGTCTGGCTCTATGCGCTCGACCGCCACGCCGAACGGTTGCGCGAGCTGCGTCCTCGGGTGCTCTTGGCCCAGTTCGGGGGTGCTGCCGGCACACTGGCCTCGCTCGGCAATGGGGCGGAGAGCCTCGCGACTCGCGCCGAGCTCGCCCGCGAGCTGGCGCTCGGCGACCCGCCGATCACCTGGCACGTCGTGCGCGACGGCATTGCCGAGACCGTGCAGGTGCTGGCCTTGCTGCTCGGCAGCCTCGGCAAGATCGCCTTCGATGTGATGCTGATGTCGGCGACCGAGTTCGGCGAGGCGGCCGAGCCCTTTATCCAAGGCCGCGGATCGAGCTCGACGATGCCGCAGAAGCGCAACCCGATCTCGTGTGAGCTGATCCTCGCCGCGGCGAAGGTGGTGCGGCAGCAAGCGGGGCTCGTGCTCGATGCGATGGTGACCGATTTCGAGCGGGCGACCGGTCCCTGGCACACTGAATGGGTGGCGTTGCCCGAAACCTTCGGCTACGCCGCCGGCGCGCTGCACCAGGCGCGCTTCATGCTCGGCGGCCTGATCGTCGACGCCGGCCGCATGGCGAAGAACCTGGCGATGACCCATGGGCTTATCGTCGCCGAGGCGGTGATGATGGGGTTGGCGCCATTGACCGGCCGCAACGAGGCGCACGACCTCGTCTACGACGCCTGCCGCCTGGCGATCGAGACCGACCGGCCCTTGCTCGACGTGCTCATGGAGACGCCCGCAGTCGCCGAGCCGCTCGGCCAGGGGAGGCTACGGGCGCTGACCGATCCCGCCAACTACCTCGGTGCCGCACCAGCGATGGTCGACCGCGTGCTCGCCGGGCGCTGAGGCTTGCCGGCCACAGGCGGCCGCCGTACAAGGCGGGCGAGACCGGGTGCCTAGGCCCGGCGAAAACCGGGAGCGACAGCATGGACACCACCTCACGCCGCAGGTTTCTCGAGCTCGCCGGGCTCGGGGCCGCCGCCGCTGCGATCGGCCCGCGGCCCGCGCAAGCGCAGGGCAAGTCGCTGACCTTCTTGCACGAGAGCTCGTTCATCAAAACCTTCGACGAATACTTCCAGAAGACGCTCGCCCCCGCCTACCAGAAAGAAACCGGCGTCAAGGTCAATTACGAGCTGACCAGCGTCGGCAGTCTGCCGACCCGGATCGGCACGATCGCCGAGACCGGGTCCGGCGCCGACGTCACGATGATCTTCCTCCTCTATCCGTTCCTGTTCGACGAGAAGTTACTGGACGTCAGCGACATCGCCGAGGAAGCCGGTAAAAAGCAGGGCGGCTGGTACGACGTCGCCAAAGAGGCGGGCATCGTCAACAGCAAGTGGAAGGCCGTCCCGTTCAGCAATATTGGTCAGCTGATGAACTGGCGCACCGATTGGTTCGCCGAAGTGGGCGTCAAGAAATTCCCCGAGACTTGGGACGAGCTCTACGAGGTCGGCAAGAAATTGAAGGCCAAGGACCATCCGTTCGGCTTCGAGCTCGGCCACGGCTTTGGCGACAACCATGGCTGGCTCTACCCGTTGCTGTGGTCATATGGCGGGCACGAGGTCGAAGTCGATGGCAAGACCGTTGTCATCGATTCCGACGAGACCGCCCGTGCCGTCGACTTCGCGCGAAAATTCTTCAAGGACACGATGCTCGACGATGTCCTCGGCTGGACCGACGTCAGCAACAACAAGGCTTTCTTCGCCGAGCAGATCTCCTGCACCAACAATGCCGAGAGCATTCTGTGGCTGGCCAAGCGCGACTTCCCGGAAATCGCCAAGGTGACCGACCAGGCGCAGAACCCGACGGGCCCGAAAGGGCGGTTTCATCTGATGAATTCGGTCTGCCACTCGATCTTCAGCTTCACCCCCGCAAAGGACGAGGCCCGCGCGTTCCTGCGCTGGCTCACCGATGAGAAGCAGCTCAGCGCCTGGTACGGCTCGGCCGACAGCTATTATCAGCCGCTCTTGCACGCCTATGACAACGCGCCGATGTGGCAGGTCGAGCCGCGCAACATCCCCTATCGCGACGCCATTGCGACGGCACATCTGCCGGGTTGGCCGGCGCCGCCAAATCGCGCCCTGGCGGAGAGCATGGCCAAATACGTGGTTGTCGACATGTTCGCCAAGGCCTGTGCCGGCGCCTCCACCAAGGAAGTGATCAAGAACGCCGAGGTGCAGCTCAAAGAGATCTACCGCCCGGTCTGACTTCGATGTCGCTCCGTTCCGAACCCCTCGCCGGAGTGGTCCGGCCCGCGCCGCGAGCGGTGTCGCTCAGCGTCTGGCTCGATCGTCAGAGTGTGTTCAGCTGGCTGATGATGACGCCGCCGCTGCTGTTTCTTGCGGCTCTGGTCGGCTATCCGTTCTGTTACGGCATCCTGCTGAGCCTGCAGGACCGCCCGGTCGCGCATATCGGCACCTTTGTCGGGCTGAAGAATTTCGTGACCGACTTCAAGGACGCGATCTTCTGGCGGGTAACCTTGAACACCTTTGTCTATACCGCGATCGCGACTGTGTTGAAGATGGTCGGCGGGCTCGCCATGGCATTGGCGATGAACCAGCACTTCCCGATGAAGAACCTGGTGCGGGCGTTGTTGCTGCTGCCGTTCATCGTGCCGACAGTGTTGAGCACGGTCGCCTGGATGTGGATCCTCGACCCGGCCTTCAGCGTCTTCAACTGGCTGCTGGTGGCGCTCGGCGTGCCCAAACCCGGCCCTTCCTGGCTCGGCAACCCGATCCTGGCGATGCTCTCGATCATCGTCATCAATACTTGGCGCGGGCTGCCCTTCTACGGCATCACGCTCCTCGCCGGATTGCAGACCGTGCCGCCCGAGCTTTACGAGGCGGCGACGATCGACGGCGCCGGCGGCTGGCAGCGTTTCCGCTATGTCACTCTGCCATTGCTGCAGCCGATCATCCTGATCGTGACCCTGTTCTCGGTGATCTTCACCTTCGCCGACTTCCAGCTCGTCTATGTGCTGACCCATGGCGGGCCGCAGAACGCCACCCAGCTGTTCGCGACTTATGCCTTCGATATCGCGATGGGGGCGGGCCAGCTCGGCCTTGGCGCCTCGGTGGCGCTCGCGATGCTGCCGGCATTGGCGCTCTTGATCATCGCCTTGACGATCTACCTGCGGAGAGGGTGATGGTCACCGGCCATGGTCCGATCAAGCGGCTGGTGCGGGTGTGGTTGCCGGTCGGCTTCTTTTTAGTTCTGGCACTCTTCCCGTTCTACTGGATGGCGATCACCTCGCTGAAGCCCAATTCCGAGCTCTACAACCGGCGTATCATGCCGCTTGTCGTGCACAACCCGACGCTCAAGCACTACATCGACCTATTGACCGAGACGAGCTTTCTCGTCTGGACCTGGAACACGATGCTGGTCGCGGTGGTGTCGACCGCGATATCGCTGGTCCTCGGGGTTATGCTCGCCTATCCCTTGGCGCGAATGCGGTTTGCCGGCGCCGGCCTGATCGCGATGACCGTGGCCGCGATCTACCTTGTGCCGCAGCCGCTGCTGTTCATCCCGCTCGCCGACCTGATCAACCGGCTCGATCTCGGCAATACCCTGACCGCGGTGATCCTGACCTATCCGACGATGCTGGTGCCGTTCTGTGCGTGGCTGTTGCTCGGCTATTTCAAGACGGTACCGATGGAGCTCGAAGAGGCCGCCCGCATCGATGGTGCCAGCCGCCTGCAGACGATGCGGCGGATTTTCCTCCCCTTGTGCATCCCGGGGTTCATCTCGGCCGGGATCTTCGCCTTCACCCTGTCGCAGAACGAGTTTCTCTACGCCTTGATCTTTCTGACCCGGAGTGCCGTCCGCACCGTCCCGGTCGGGGTCATCGCCGAGCTGATCCGGGGCGACGTCTTCTATTGGGGCCAGCTGATGGCCGGGGCGTTGCTCGGGTCGATCCCGGTCGCCATCATCTATTCGTTCTTTGTCGAGCACTACGTCGCCGGTCTGACGTCGGGCTCGGTGAAGGGGTAGCCTCCGATTGGACATCGCACGGACCATTGCCGATCTGCGGAGCCGCATCGCGCTCTGGCGAAACTCGGACCTCCAAGTCGGCTTGGTTCCGACGATGGGGGCATTGCATGACGGGCACCTGGCGCTGGTCCGAGCGGCGCAGGCCGAGTGTGACCGGGTCGTCGCATCGATCTTTGTCAACCCCAAGCAGTTCGCACCGAATGAGGATCTCGCCGCCTATCCGCGGCGCGAGGCGGCCGATCTCGCTATGCTGCGGGCGGCGGGTGTGGCTCTCGTCTTCATGCCCGCCGTCGCTGAGATCTACCCGCCAGGGTTCGCGACCACGGTGCGGGTCGCGGGCTTGACCGACTGCCTCTGCGGCGCCCACCGCGCGGGTCATTTCGACGGTGTCGCCACGGTGGTGACCAAGCTCCTGCTGCAATCCCTGCCCGACGCCGCCTATTTCGGCGAGAAGGACTACCAGCAGCTGCTGGTCGTCCGCCGGCTGGTCCGCGACCTCGACATCCCGGTGCAGATCGCCGGCGTGCCGACCGTGCGCGAGGCTGATGGGTTGGCCCTGTCGTCGCGCAACGCCTACCTGACGCCGAAAGAGCGCCGGATCGCCCCCGGTCTCGCCCGGGCATTGCGGCGGATCGTCGCCGCACTCTCGGCCGACCCCGACGCGGTCGCCCGCGAGACCGCCCGCGGCTCGGCCGACCTCGAACACGCTGGCTTCGCCGTCGAATACCTCGAAATCCGCGCAGCCGACACTCTGGTGTCGGTCACCGCGACCGTCACGGCACCCGCCCGCGTCTTCGCCGCCGTCCATCTCGGCCGCACGCGGCTGATCGACAACATCCCGATCGGCTGAGCCTCCTTTCTCCCTCGCCCCGCAGGCGGCAAGGCTGTCCGGGGAAAGTCGAAGGGCAGTGCGTGCGAGGTTTTGCCGCGAATTCTGATTCCAAAAACCCCTTGCCCGGGCTCGTCCCGGGCATCCACGTCTCATGCCGGCCACGATCTCCGCGCCGAAGACGTGGATGGCCGGAACAAGTCCGGCCAGGGGGATTCTCTTTGGTTGCACAGGATCGCAGCCTCGCAACCATCTCCGATTCCCCGGACAACCCTGGCCGCTTGCGGGGAGAGGGCCGGGGTGAGCGGCCGCCCAGTTGACATCTCTGCTGTTTTCGAACCGGGCAACCGCTGTTTTCTGCTGTTTTCCGCTGTTTTTCCCGAAATTATCAGCGGGAGCCCCTCCTTCGCCGCAGGAATCCTCGATTCCCGGCGGCGCAGTAGACGAGGGAACAGTGGGCTAACAGCGAAATAACAGCGGCGCAGGGCGAGCGCGTGCCACAGCGGGCGAAATAGGGCGAGCGTTGCAATCGACATCGGCATGCGCCAAAAATAACAGAAATAAGCAAGTTGTCAATAAAGAAATGCTATTTCCCAACGATCTGCTCGGAGAACAAAGAACAGGGCTGCCGACCTCGCCCGCGGGCAGGACGGCTGATTGCGGGCCGCCGCTCCGTCGAGATTGCGTCGTCGCCTGACGGTCTCCTCGCAATGACCGCACGCACCGTCATTGCGAGCGCAGCGAAGCAGTCTCAGAGCCTGACCCATAAGCCTACGTCCGCATAATCATCGACAATCACCGACCGCTTTCGTAACCGACATCGGCTGTTCAGCCTCAGCCACGGGAACGGCTCTATCCTGCCCCATACCTGCCGTTCGCAACACCGTCGGCGATCGGCTCATTTGGGTGGAAAGCGGCCATTCACACCAGATTTCTGCACGAGCCGGGTGATTGTTCCGCCGACGCCCGGCACCGTACCTGCGAAAATCGTGAATTTTTACGCGCACGGCGGGTCCGCTTAATGGTAATTATCCGGAAAACTATGGGAGGAGCGGTGGACATGTTGGTGTAAGCCGTAGTGGGTCTCGCAATCGTAGCCGTCCCGCCACAACGGCAAGCGGAGGCCATGGCGCTCAAGCTCGGTTGATGGGCAATGCGGTTCGTGTGGATACCACATTCGCGGAGTTCCTCAATGGCCACTCATTTCCTAAATTGGGCGAGGGTAATGACTTCGGCGGTATTTCTTTTGCTCTGCGGCACACATTTTACGGCATCTGCACCAATTCTAGACCAGTCATTCGTGCCGCGTACCTTAAACCGATTCAATGGTGTTGGCCCTGGAGGTTTTATTGCCCAAACCTTTACTGTAGGTATTACAGGGGTCCTCACTGACGTCGATGTACTTGTTGAAAGAAACGGTTTTGCAGACCTTCGGTTTGATATAAGATCAACGGTAAACGGCGTGCCGATTGCAAATGATGCTTTGGCTCTTGCATCTATAACAGTTCCCGCAAGCACAATCCCATTTCCGGTTTCTTTTCTTGACTTTGATATAAGCGCTTTTAACATGCATATTTCCCAAGGCGATGTGCTGGCAATCGTACTGTCAGATAATGCCCGCTGGTTTGCGGACGATGACCTATATCCTGGTGGAGCGGCATATTCCCGGGGCTCCCCAGATTCTGCCTTCGCTCCAATCTTACCTGCTGGATTTCAGGATGTTGGATTTCAAACTTTCGTTGAACCGATCTCTGCACCTGAACCGAGCGCCCTCATACTGATTAGTACCAGCATGATTGGCCTAATCTGTTTCCGAATTCTCTGGGTTTGCCGGGGTGGATCGGCAGTGGTAATCAAGATGTTGTGTTTGTGGCTATGGGCTGCATCCGCCGCGAAAGCCGCCTAAGCGAAATCCCGGCGTTGCAGGAGCCTCAATTTCATACGCCGGGCCGAGTGTCCGGAAAGGGTCGAACCTTTCGGTTCGATCGTGGTTTCGCGAACGGCTGGAATCGGCGCAACCTCGCCGTTCACCAGGCCGTTGATGAAGGTCGGGTCGCCGCACTTTTGTGGACCTCCATCATTGCGGCGTGCAAAGTCTACGCCCTGGCAAGCTGCCTGAGAGCAAGCTGGATGGAGGCGAGGGCCGGCACCGCGTAACCTACTTTTGGGTCAGGCTGTCATCACCGCGCCCCGGCCTCATTTCTCCGCTATTGCTTGGCGTATTTACGCAGCCCCTTGCCGACATTCTCGGCGCCAAAGACGTTGCCGGTCGCATCCGCCGCGACACCTTCGCCGCCCGACTTGTCGTCGTTCGGGTTGGGGCGCGGGATGAAGTATTTGACCGTCCCGTCCTTCGCATTGCCGATCCGGATGCCGCGGCGGCAGCCAGGATCGGGGGTGCAACCCTCCTTGTCCTCGGTCTGCGAGTCCGCGACATAGATCACGTCGTTCTTGTCGATGAACACCGCGCTCGGCCGGCCGAACTGCTTCCACTCGACGAGGAACTTGCCGTCCGGGTCGAAGATCTGGATGCGGGCGTTGACCCGATCGGCAACGAATACCCGGCCGGCGGAATCGAGCGCTATCCCGTGCGGCTCGTTGAACTCGCCGGGTGCCGACCCCTTCTTGCCCCAGCTCTTGATAACCGTGCCGTCGGGGGCGAGCTTGACGATCCGCGCATTCGAATCGCCGCCGTGCCCGTCGGCGACGTAGATCGTCCCGTCGGAGGCGACGGCGACCGCCGAGGGCCGATAGAAATAACCGGGCGCGTCTCCGGGCATGCCGGGCTTCCCCAGGGTCATCAACACCTTGCCGTCGGGGTTGAACTTGACGACGATGTGACCCTTGCCGTTCTTCCCGTCGGCATCGGCGACGTAGACGTTGCCGTCCTTGTCGATGGCGATGCCGTGCGGAAAGACGAACATTCCGGCGCCAAAGCTCTTGAGCAATTTGCCGCCGGGGTCGAATTCGAGCACCGCCGGCAGCTCGGAATTGAGGCAATTCCCGCCGCAGCGCTCGAAGGCCCAAATGCTCTTGCCGTCGCGGTCGGGAGTGACGGCGATCACCCCGCCCCACTGGCGCCCCTCGGGCATTTGGCCAAACTTGACCCCGGCCGCATAGGGGTCAGGCAGATCGACCGTGGGCATGCTGGCGGTCTCGGCCGCCACCTGTGCCGCACACAGCATTATCGCGGCAACCCCGGCCGCGAACACTCGTGCCTTCATCGCCGTCCCTCCCAAATCTGTCAGTCCGCCTTCGTATGGATCGATGTTAATCTGCGGCGGCGAGCAGGAAAAGCAGGCCGCAGTCGGAGAGGTCAGTCATGCAATTCGCCATTGCCATACCGACCGATGCGGATTCCTGGCGGGTGGTGCGGCGCGCCGAGGAATTGGGGTTTGCCCGCGCCTGGTTCTACGACACCCAGATGCTGAGTGCGGACCCGTTTGTCGCGATGGCCGCGGCGGCGCTCAAGACGACCAAGATCCGGCTCGGCACCGGTGTGCTGATACCGTCGAACCGGTTGGCGGCGGTCGCGGCCAATGCCTTCGCCTCGCTGAACAAATTGGCGCCGGGGCGGATCGATTTTGGGGTCGGCACCGGGTTTACCGGAAGGCGGGCGATGGGGCTGGGTGCGGTCAAGCTGGCGGACATGGAAGAATATGTCCGTGTCGTCATGGCGTTGTTGCGCGGCGAGACGGTCGAGGCCGAAATCGAAAGGAAACAGCGGCTGATCCGCCTGTTGAACCCGGAGCTTGGACTGATCAATACGAGCGACCCGATCGGGCTCTGGGTTGCTGCCTCGGGCCCGCGGGCGCGAGCCTTGACGGCGAAGCTCGGCGCCGGCTGGATCGCGACGGCCGGCGATGTCGAGGGTGCGGTCGCTGCGATGGCCGAGATGCAGCAGCGCTGGCAGGCCGCCGGGCACGAGCCGCAGGCCCTCGAAGCCGTGGTGCTGACCGGCGGCGCCATCCTGGAGGAGGGCGAGCCCGCTGATTCACCGCGCGCCATAGCCCAGGCCGGGCCGCGGGCGGCGATGCTGTTGCACCGTGCCGCCGATGCGGCATTGGCAGGGCTGCCGATGATGGCGCCGATGCCGCCCGCGGTCGAAGCGGCCATCACCGGCTATGTCGAGCTCGCCCGCAACTTCCGGCCGCAAGGTGCGCACTACCTCGAAAACCACCGTGGTCATCTGATGTTCGTCAAGCCCGAGGAGCGTCCTTTCGTCACCGCCGAGCTGATCCGCCGGACGACCTATACGGCCACCGAAAACGAGCTCAAAAGTCGCTTTGCGGCGCTGGCCGAGGCGGGTTATAGCGAGATTGCGGTACAGATCGTGCCCGGCCAGGAGCACGCCATCGAGGATTGGGGTCGGATCCGCCGCGCCTTCGCCTGACCGGACCCGCAAGATCCGAAATGAGTCTTAATGCCGTGGTAATGGATTAAGTTAAACGCCTTGGTAACTGAGGAGCCCTCACTCGCCCTAGGGCCAGGTCGGTGAGGGCACTTACAGGATGGCTGGTAGACCCGCGATAGCATGCTCGTAGAAATCGGCCACTTTGCGCTCGTCCTGGCTCTGCTCGTCGCCGCGGTGCAGGGCGTCGTGCCGCTGATCGGCGCCTCCAGGCGCAGCCGTCCGCTGATGGATCTAGCGCCGTCCGCGGCCCTCCTGCAGTTCGGCCTGGTGGCGCTCGCCTTCGCCACCTTCATGCACGCCCACATCGTCTCGGATTTCTCGGTGCGCAACGTCTTCGAGAATTCGCACACCGCCAAGCCCATGCTCTACAAGGTGACGGGTGTCTGGGGCAGCCACGAAGGCTCGATGATGCTCTGGATCCTGATGCTGACCCTGTTCGGCGGCCTGGTCGCCGCCTTCGGGCGAGCATTGCCGACAGCCCTGCGGGCGCGGACATTGGCGATCCAGGGCCTTCTCGGCTTCGGCACGCTGCTTTTCATCATCGCGACCTCGAACCCGTTCGACCGGCTCCTTCCTGCCCCGGTCGACGGACGCGACCTCAATCCACTGTTGCAGGATCCCGGGCTCGCCTTCCACCCGCCCTTCCTCTATTTCGGCTATGTCGGGTTCTCGATCACCTACTCCTTTGCGATCGCCGCGCTGATCGAAGGACGGGTCGGCGCCCAATGGGCGCGCTGGGTGCGGCCCTGGGCGCTCGCCGCCTGGTGCGGGCTGACGGTCGGCATCGCGTTGGGGAGCTGGTGGGCTTATTACGTGCTCGGCTGGGGCGGCTGGTGGTACTGGGACCCGGTCGAGAACGCCTCCTTCATGCCGTGGCTCCTGGGGACGGCACTCTTGCACTCGGCCGCCGTCGTCGAAAAGCGCGAAACCCTGCAGCGCTGGACCGTGCTGCTGGCGATCCTGACCTTCGGCATGAGCCTGATCGGCACCTTCCTGGTGCGTTCCGGGGTCCTGACCTCGGTCCACTCCTTCGCCGTCGACCCGACCCGCGGGGTCTTCATCCTGGTGCTGATCGCGCTGGTGATCGGCGGCGGGCTGCTGCTCTACGCGTTGCGCGCGCCTCGCCTCCAGACCGGCAACCCGTTCGCGCCGGTCAGCCGCGAGGGCGCCCTGGTGCTCAACAACCTGCTGCTCTGCGCCGGCATGGCGACGGTTTTCCTCGGGACCTTCTATCCGCTCTTCGCCGAGGTCTGGAGCGGCGTCAAATTGAGCGTCGGGCCGCAATATTTCAATGCGACCTTTGTGCCGATCCTGGCCCCCGGCATCCTCGCGATGGTGATCGGACCGGTGCTCGCCTGGCGGCGCGGCAGTCTCGCGGCCGCGGCACGGCGCCTCGCGCCGGCATTTGCCGGTGCCTTGGCGGCCCCCGTCATCGTCTTCCTGTGCAACCGCGAGGCACCGCCGGTGGCGCTGGGGGGGATCGCCCTCGCGGCCTGGGCGATGCTCGGCGTGCTGACCGATCTCGCCGACCGCAGCGGGCTCGGCAAGCAGCCCCTCGGCACAGCCTGGCGTCGGCTGCGCAATCTGCCGCGCGGCACCTGGGGTTATGCGCTCGCCCATTTCGGTGTCGGCGTGCTGATCGCCGGGATCGTCGTCTCGACCGCGTGGCGCAGCGAGCGGATCGAAACGATGCATGCCGGCGAGGTTTTGGAGATCGCCGGTCGTGCGCTGCGTTTTGTCGGCGTCACCGAAGGCGAGGTTGCGAACTATCACGTCCAGCGCGCCCAAATCGTCGTCGAGCGGCCCGGTGGCGCGGCATTGACCCTCTACCCGGAGCGTCGCCAATATCCGGTGGCGCGCAGCCAGACCACGAACACTGCGATTGCCACCAATGGTTTCGGCGACCTCTATCTGGCGCTCGGCGATCCCGACGGCCAGGGCGGCTGGGTGTTGCGGGCATACTATAACCCGCTTGTTCCGTGGATCTGGTTCGGCGCCATCCTCGCGGCTCTGGGCGGCCTCGTCGCGCTGATCGACCGGCGCTTGCGCACGCGGCCGGCGGTTGTCGCGAGCCCCGCCCCGCTGAGGGTCAGACCGGCGGACCGCCGATGATCTGCCGGCTGATTTTCGCGGCGGTTCTGCTCGCCATGCTCGGGGGATCGCCGGTGCTCGCGGTCGAGCCCTCCGAGCGGCTCGCCGATCCGGCCCTCGAAGCGCGCGCGCGGAGCCTCAGCAAGGAGCTGCGCTGCCTCGTCTGCCAGAACCAGTCGATCGACGAGTCAAATGCCGATCTGGCCCACGACCTGCGCGTGCTGCTGCGGCAGCGTCTAGCCGCCGGCGACAGCGACCCGCAGATCCTCGATTTCGTCACGGCGCGCTACGGGATGTTCGTGCTGCTCGACCCGCCCTTCGCGCCGGTGACGTGGCTGCTTTGGCTCGCCCCGCCTGTGCTGGTCCTCGGCGGCGGAGGGGCGCTGCTGCTCCGGGCACGGCGCCGGCGTGCCGACCAGGCGGTCCCGGAGTTGACCCGAGAGGAGAGCGCCCGCGCCGCGTTGCTGCTCGGCGATCGCCGATGATCTGGTTCTGGGTCATCGCGGCGTTGCTTGTCCTCGTGGCGCTTGCCGCCTTGTTGCGCCCTCTCGTGTCGCGTACCGTCCGCGGCGTCGGCGACAACGAGGCCGTGCTCGGGATGTTCCGCCGCCAGCTTGCGGATATCGACACGGACCTTGCGCAGGGCAGGCTCCTGCCTGACGAGGCTGCGGCGGCACAAGCCGAGCTCACTCGCCGCTTGCTGGCGGAAGCCGACCGGGAAAGCAAGGAATCAGACCTCGCGGCAACCTCGCCGACGGAGCTTTCGTGGCGCATCGGGGCCGCACTCGGAGTAGTCGGCCTGTTGCCCGCAGCTGCCCTTGCCGTCTACTTCGCGGTCGGCGCACCAGCGGCGATAAATTCGCCGGCCGCTGCAAGTGCCTCTCGGGCGGCCGCCCCCCGCGATTCGGCCGAAGTCGCCGCGGCGGTGGATCAGCTGAAGGCACGCCTCGAGCACGACCCCGACCACGTCGAGGGGTGGACCCTGCTCGGCCGGACCTTGACCCGATTGCAGCGATTCGCCGAAGCGCGCGAGGCCTACGGGCGCGCGATCGGATTGAAGCCCGACGAGCCTGAGCTCCACGCCGAGCTCGGCGAAGTCCTCGTACTGGGAGCCCGAGGAACGGTGACATCGGCCGCGATGGCCGAGTTCGCCAAATCCGGGAACGATCCGCGGGCCCGCTTTTACGGCGCCGAGGCGGCACTGCAGCGCGGCGATGCCGCTGCAGCCAAGACAACGCTGCAAGCGCTGCTCACCGATGCGCCCGCGGACGCGCCGTGGCGCAAGTTGGTCGCCGCGCGCCTGGCCCAAATTGCGCCGGACGACCCCCAGGCGACCTCGAAGGCACTCACCGGACCCACCCCGCAGGACGTCGACGCCGCCCAGTCGATGTCGCCCGAAGAGCGCATGGCGATGATTCGCGGCATGGTGGAACGCCTCGCCGCGCGGCTCGAGCAGAACCCCGGTGACAAGGAGGGCTGGATGCGCCTCGCTCGGGCCTACGAGGTGCTCGGGGAGGCCGATAAGGCGCAGGCGGCGCACGCCCGCGCGGCAGCGGCCGACGCCGCCGCGACCCGCTGAACCTAGGCGCGGAGGACACGCGCCAAAAGCGCGGTTTTCGCGAGACAGCGGCCGGATTTCACGCTACCACCGCCTGGGCGGCAGGAGAGTGCTCGGCAATGTCCCTCGCACCGGGCTTGTGCCTCGTCACCGGAGCGACCGGTTTTGTCGGCTCGGCGGTGGCGCGCGCGCTGCTCGACGGAAGCCATGCGGTTCGCGTTCTCGCGCGCCCGAGAAGCGATCGCCGCAACCTCGCCGATCTTTCTGTCGAGGTCGCCGAAGGCTCGCTCGAAGACGCGCCGTCGCTCGCGCGAGCCCTTGCCGGTTGCCGATACCTGTTCCATGTTGCGGCCGATTATCGGCTCTGGGTCCCCGATCCTGCACCGATGTACCGCGCGAATGTGGAGGGGACGCGCGCCCTGATGAGGGCCGCACTCGACGCCGGCGTCGAAAGGGTGGTCTATACGAGCAGCGTCGCCACCCTCGGGCTGGTCGCCGGGGGATCGGCCGACGAAGAGATTCCGAGCAGCCTCGAAGATATGATCGGACCTTACAAACGCTCGAAATTCCAGGCGGAGGAAGTCGTCCGCGATTTGGTCGAAAGGCGCGGACTGCCGGCCGTCATCGTCAATCCGTCAACGCCGGTGGGGCCGCGCGACCGCAAGCCAACGCCGACGGGGCGGCTGATTCTCGAAGCCGCGCGGGGACATATGCCAGGGTATGTCGATACCGGGCTCAACATCGCGCACGTCGAGGATGTCGCCGTCGGCCACCTCGCGGCCGCGGAGACGGGCCGCGTCGGAGAGCGTTATATACTCGGCGGCGAGGATATGTCGCTTGCGCAAATCCTCGTCGAGGTGGCGCAAGCGGCGGGTGCGCGGGCGCCGCGGATGCGGGTCCCTTATAGCGTGGCATATCCCGCGGCAATTGGGGCGGAGCTGGTCGCGCGGCTGACCGGCCGAGAGCCGTTCATCACGCGCGACGGCGTTCGCATGGCGAGGAAGAAGATGTATTTCAGCTCGGCGAAAGCGGTGCGCGAGCTCGGCTATGCACGGCGACCCGCCCGCGACGCGATCGCCGACGCGGTCGGCTGGTTCAGGGCCAACGGATACCTCCGATGACGACCGGGGCGGCCGATCTGCGGCAAAAGGGGTCCGACAGCGTTGAGACGCCCTCCGGCAAGTGGCGCAGCGGCGAGAATTTTCCGGTCGGTTCCCTGTTGATCCGACGCGGGTTGCGGGTGCATGTGCACGCCTTTTACCGTTTCGCGCGAAACGCCGACGATATCGCCGACAACCCGGCGCTGACCCCCGACGACAAAATTCGGCGACTAGACTGCATGGCGGAAATCCTCGACGGCGCGCCCGGTCACGATTCGCCGGCCGCTGCGGCCATGCGGCAAAGCTTGATAGAGACGCGCGTCTCCGCGCGCCATTGCCACGACGTATTGCATGCGTTTCGGCTCGACGCGACGAAATTGCGATATCGCGACTGGGACGATCTGATGGCGTACTGCCGCTACTCGGCGTCACCGGTCGGGCGCCAGCTGCTCGACCTGCATGGCGAGAGCCGCGAGGCATGGTCCGCCTCGGATGCGCTGTGCTCGGCGCTGCAAGTCCTCAACCACCTGCAGGATTGTGGCGACGACTACCGCCGGCTCGATCGGGTCTATCTGCCGATCGGCGATCTCGCAGCAGAGGGGATCGGGGTCGAGGCGCTGGCAGCGCGGGCGTCGTGCCCGGGGCTGCGTCGGGTGATCGATGGCATGCTCGACCGCACCGACGCGCTCGTCGAGATCGCGCGCGGCCTGCCGGCTCAAATCGCCTCGTTCGGGCTGCGACGCGAAAGTGCCGTAATTGTCGGGCTGGCGGTCCGGCTGCGGCGCCGGCTGCGGCGCGGCGATCCGTTGGCAGCTCGGGTCAAGCTGCGAACATCTGATTGCATTGCCGCGGTGGTGTCAGGCGCGTTGGGGTTCGCGTGGCGATGAACGATGCCGCGCTCGGCGCCGTCACCAGCGAACTCGGCGATCCGGCGCTGCGCGAGACCATTCGGCGTCGGGTCGAGGCGGCTGGGACGTCGTTCTATTGGGCGATGCGTCTGTTGCCACACCATCGCCGAAACGGGATGTATGCGGTCTACGCGTTCTGCCGCGAGGTCGACGACATCGCCGACGGCGAGCGCCCGGTCCAGCACAAGCTTGCAGCCCTCACCGCCTGGCGCGAGGAGATCGACGGGCTCTATGCTGGACATCCGCGCCATCTTATCACGCGGGCGCTGAATGAGCCGGTGCTGCGCTATCATCTCCGCCGCCGCGATTTCCACGCCGTAATCGACGGGATGGAAATGGATGCGCGCGACGCAATTTGCGCCCCCGATCTTGCGACGCTCGACCTCTATTGTGCGCGTGTCGCCTGCGCCGTCGGCCATCTTTCGATCCATGTCTTCGGTGATGAGAGCGATGCTGCCCATGCCGTCGCTGAATCGCTCGGTCGAGCCTTGCAGCTGACCAATATCCTCCGCGATCTCGATGAGGACGCCCGTCGCGGACGGCTCTATCTGCCGCATGAAATTCTCGACCGGCACGGTATCCGCAGCACCGATCCGGTCGCCGTCCTGCAGCATCCGGCGCTACCGGCCGTCTGTCGCGAGGTCGCTGCGATCGCCGAAGAGCATTTTGAGGAGAGCATGCGCATGATGGCGCGCTGCGCGCGGCGGGCGATGCGCCCTGCTGCGGTGATGGCTGCGTTCTATCATGCGACGCTTGCGGCTTTGCTGCGCTCGGAATGGCGGGATCCCGCCGCACGCGTAAGTCTGTCGACCTCGCACAAGCTCTGGCTGGCGCTGCGGCACGGCCTCATATGAGTGTCGGGCCAGGCACAGCGCATGTCGTTGGCGCCGGTCTTGCCGGTCTTGCTGCGGCAGTCGAGCTTGCTGCTGCAGGTCGTCGAGTAAGGCTCTACGAAGCGGGCCTTCATGCCGGCGGGCGCTGCCGATCCTATTTCGATACGGAACTCGGTTGCCGGATCGACAACGGCAACCATCTCCTGCTAGCCGGTAACACTGCTGCACTCCGCTATCTCGAACGGAGCGGCGCACTCGATACGCTTCAAGGCCCGCCGGATGCGGTCTTTTCGTTCGTTGATGCTGCGACGGGGCAGCGCTGGGTCTTGCGCCCGAATCGTGGGGTATTTCCGTGGTGGATCTCGAGCGCGAAGCGACGGGTGCCCGAAACCCGGGTGGCCGATTATCTCGCCGCTGTCGCATTGTGGCGCGCCGACCCCACGGCAACAGTGGCCGAAATTCTCGACCGGCAACGCCCGCTATTTCGTCGGTTGTGGGAGCCGCTCGCTGTTGCCGCGTTAAACACCAGCGTCGAGGGTGCATCGGCACGCTTGTTCTGGCGGATCCTTGCGGACACGCTCGGGCGCGGCGGTGCCGCCTGCCGACCGCTGGTGCCGAACAACGGGCTCTCGGAAACATTCGTCGATCCGGCGCTTGCCAGGTTGCGCGCGCAGGGTGCCGAGATCCGCTTCGGCGCGCTCCTGCGAGCATTGCGATTTGCGATCGACCGGGTTTCGGAGCTGGTGTTCGACATCGGCACAATCGAGCTCGGCCAGAACGACAGCTTGATCCTCGCCGTGCCCGCTTCGGTTGCAGCGCGTCTGGTTCCGGCGCTCGTCGTGCCTGATGCCTATTCCCCAATTGTCAACGCGCATTTTCGTTGCGCCGGCCCGTCGGATTCGCCGCTTTTCGTCGGAGTGATCGGCGGCGCCGCGGAATGGGTCTTTCGCAAGCGGGAGGCGCTGTCGGTCACGGTGAGCGCGGCGAAGGGGTTGGTTGACCGGCCCGCCGAGGAGCTGCGCCGGCTGCTTTGGTCCGACGCCGCCATGGCATTTCGGCTGCCGAGGGATCCGGTTCCACCGGCGCGAATCGTCAAGGAACGGCGGGCCACGTTCCTTGCCAGCCCGGAGCAGCTGCAGCGCCGGCCAGGGCCGCAGACGAGCTGGAAGAATCTGCTACTCGCAGGCGATTATGTCGATACGGGCTTGCCCGCCACGATCGAGGGCGCTATCCGGTCCGGCTTTACCGCAGCACGAGGGGTGCTCGCCCGCCGCGACCATATAGCAGCTGGGGAAGGCGAGCGTGGCGGCTCCTTCGTAGCCCGAACCGGCTTGCCGAGAGCGCGAGCCCGAGAGCGTGTGCTTCCATGAATGACGGAACGATGACCCGAGGATCGGTAACGCCGATCCGTGAGCGTGGCGCCGCCGGACTGGACGAGGCCGTCACCCGCGCCTGCACATCGCTGCTGGCTTTGCAGCGTGCCGACGGTCACTGGGTCTTCGAGCTGGAGGCCGACGCGACGATACCCTCGGAATTCATTCTGCTGCAGCACTATCTCGGCTGCATCGAGTCCGGGCTTCAGGCACGAATCGCCCGATATCTCCGCGGAACCCAGGGTGCCGACGGGGGGTGGCCCTTGTTCCACGGCGGGGCGCTCGACGTGAGCGCCTCGGTCAAGGCTTATTTTGCGCTCAAGGCGGCAGGCGACCCCGTCGATGCACCACACATGGAGCGCGCACGCTCGGCGATCCTGGCCCGCGGCGGTGCATGCCGCTGCAATGTCTTTACGCGGGTCACGCTCGCATTGTTCGGCGAAGTCCCTTGGCGAGCGGTTCCGGTCATGCCGGTCGAGATCATGCTGTTGCCCGGCTGGTCGCCGTTCCACATCACCAAGGTTTCCTACTGGTCGCGCACCGTTCTCGTCCCGTTGCTCGTGTTGATGGCGCTGAGGCCGCGTGCCCGTAACCCGAAACAGGTGACAATCCGCGAATTGTTCCGCGAGCCACCCGAGTCGGTGCGGGACTGGATTACTGGCCCGATATCATCGCCGCTCTCGTTTGCGTTCGGAATACTCGACCGCTTGCTGCGGAAGATCGAGCCGCTTTTCCCGCCCGTCGCGAAGCGGCGAGCGATCGAGAAGGCCGTCGCCTTCGTGACCGAGCGCCTCAACGGCGATGATGGGCTCGGAGGGATTTTCCCGGCGATGGCGAACGCCGTGATGATGTTCGATTGTCTGGGATATCGACCCGATCACCCCGATTATGCGATCGGATGGGCCGCGATTCGCAAGCTCCTAGTACTCGACGGCGAGCGCACCTATTGCCAGCCTTGTCTTTCTCCGGTGTGGGACACCGCCCTCGCCTGTCACGCGCTCATGGAGGTCGACGACGCGCGCCTCACACCGGCCATCGGGCGGGCACTCGACTGGCTCGAGGCCAAGCAGGTGCTGGAGCGTATCGGGGATTGGGGGGCGACCCGCCCCACAGTGCGACCCGGCGGCTGGGCTTTTCAATACGAAAACCCGGATTATCCCGATCTCGACGACACTGCTGCGGTCGCCCTTGCTCTCGACCGCTTCGACCGGACACGGTATCGCCGGGCCATCGAACGCGCGGCCGAGTGGGTCGTCGGGATGCAGAGCCGAAACGGCGGCTGGGGATCGTTTGATGCCGACAACACGCACTACTACCTGAACCACATCCCGTTCGCCGATCACGGCGCGCTGCTCGACCCCCCGACGGCCGATGTCACCGCGCGCTGCCTCGGCTTCCTCGCTCAGATCGGCTTCGCAGCGAATCATCGCACCCTCTCGGCGGCGACCGAATTTCTCCGGAGGGAGCAGGAGCCGGAGGGCAGCTGGTTTGGCCGATGGGGGACGAATTTTATTTACGGAACCTGGTCGGTGCTCGCCGCCTTTAACGCGGCGGGCGTCGAGCCAGCGTCGGCCGAGGTGCGGCGGGCCGTGGATTGGCTCATGGCTCGACAGCACGGCGACGGAGGCTGGGGCGAGAGCGGCGAATCTTACTGGCCCGAGGGGCAACATGGCGATGCGCATTACAGCACGCCATCGCAAACAGCTTGGGCCCTGCTCGGGCTGATGGCGGCCGGGCAGGTCGAACACCCGGCGGTTGTCCGCGGCATCGACTACCTGATCAATTCCCAAAATCAGGACGGAAATTGGGACGAGCCCTGGTACACCGCCGTCGGCTTCCCGCGCGTCTTCTATTTGCGCTACCACGGCTACCGCGCCTTTTTTCCGCTCTGGGCGCTCGCTCGTTATCGGCGGCTGAAGACGGGAAGCTGTCGACGGATCGGCTTCGGCATCTGAAATTCGGCCGGGTCGCGCGTTGTCAACCGCGTCGCTTTGTCCGTAGCCAAAAGCCTCTTCTCTGAGTACAGATTTCCGGCGGCAAAGGGAGTGGTCTAGCCCGAACTGAGCCGAGACGACGGTGGGCGGTCTGGGTCCTGGGTTCGGCCTATCGGCCCCCGGTGATGCGGGGATGGCCTAAAGCATCGCCGAACGCGTAAATATGGAGTATCTTTCGCAACCGCGGTGATCGCTCGCTAGGACCGCGCGGCCTCAGCCTCCAAGAAGCCTAACGGGAGCTTTGTATGCAACCACCGGCCATGGTGCTCTGCACCTCGGGCCTTGCAGTGGAAGCGAAAATTGCGCGCGCCGCAGGATTTTCGGTTGTCATCGGAGCCGGAGATCGCGCTCGTACGGCTGCGCTCGTCGCCACCGCGGCCGCGCAGACCGACTGCCTCGTCAGCTTCGGCATCGCAGGAGGATTGGCGCCGGAGCTGAGGCCGGGCACGGTGATCATATCCGGGGAAGTTGTCTCCGAGCGATGCCGTTGGACGGTTGCGCCACCTTATCGCCAACAGCTGACCGACTTCGCGCATTCGATAGGGGCCGTCTACGGTCCGGTATTTGGGGCAAGCTCCATCATCGCGACAACAGCCGAAAAGAAGCGCGCCCGAGCCATGACCCAGGCTCTGGCGGTTGACCTCGAGAGCGAGATCGTCGCCAGGATGGCAACAACTCTCGGTCTACCCTTTATCGTATTGAGGGCGATTGCCGACACGGCGCGTCGGGACCTACCGCCGGCGTCGCTGGTGCCGCTGAGCGTAGACGGCAAACCCAATGTCTCTCGCGTGTTTGCCTCCGTCCTGCGGCGACCGTTTCAACTCGCCGAGATGATTGGGCTGGCACAAGAGACCAGAATGGCGTTATCCGCACTAATCGGCCCGGCTCAGGCGTTGCGAGAGCTCGTTGGTACCGCCGTTTAGCCGGGACATTGCATCTTCGACATGGCGCGAAAAGACATATTTCGCGGGACGCTGCCTATCGAGAGGAATCTCGGCAGCCATATCGCCTTTGGTGCGGATGCCGCGAAGCGCGACCTGTGCGACCTTCAAAGGATTACGGACGGAGTCCATTACCGCGGTCGCCTCGTAGCCGCTGTGCACCATGCAGTCGGCGCACTTCTCGTAATTCCCGGTGCCGTAGGCGTCCCAGTCGGTATCTTCCATGAGTTCCTTGAAGGTCTTCGCATAGCCCTCGCCGAGCAGATAGCAGGGCCGCTGCCAGCCGAAATAGTTCCGTGTCGGGTTGCCCCAGGGCGTGCAGCGGTATGATTGATTGCCCGCAAGGAAGTCGAGGAAGAGGCCGGACTGATTGAAGGACCAGCGCCGAGCACCGTGAGCAAAGATGCCGCGGAATAGCTCCTTGGTCCGGCGCCTGTTCAAAAAATGCTGCTGATCCGGCGCCCTTTCATAAGCATAGCCCGGTGAGACGGTAATCCCGTCGATGCCGATTTCGGTCACCGCATCGAAGAAGCGAGCGATTCGGTCCGGCGCGGCCGTGTCGAACAGCGTTGCGTTGATGTTCACTCGAAAGCCGCGGGCCTTGGCTAATTTGATCGCGGCAACGGCCCGATCATAGACGCCCTCCTGGCACACCGAGCGGTCGTGATCTTCGCGATCGCCGTCGAGATGGACTGTCCAGGCGAAATACGGACTGGGCTTGAACAGGTGAATCTTTTTCTCGAGGAGTAAGGCGTTGGTGCAGAGGTAGACAAATTTCTTTTTGGCCATGATAAGCGCAGCTATCTCATCGATGTCGCGATGCAGCAGCGGCTCGCCGCCGGCGAGAACCACGACCGGCGCGCCGCATTGATCGACCGCATCGAGACACTCCTCGGTGCTCAGGCGCTGATTGAGGATCGCGTCAGGGTAGTCGATCTTGCCGCAGCCGGCACAGGCGAGGTTGCAGCGAAACAACGGCTCCAGCATCAGGACCAGCGGGTAGCGCCGCACACCCCTGAAGTGTTGTCCGAGGACATAAGCACCTACCCGAATCGTTTGATGCAGTGGAACGGCCAAGACCCACTCTCCTGAAAAATCATAATGCCCGATCGCTATCACCGGCGACGTCGGCGAGCTGCGGCGGCATCCGGAAGCGGACGTTCTCGGTGACGCCCGGCAGCACCGAGAGTTCGATTGTCGCCAGCTCGCTTAGCCGGGCGATCAGATCTTCGACTAGCACCGCCGGAGCGGAGGCGCCGGCAGTGATGCCCACCGCCGACACGCCATCGAGCCAACGCGCATCGAGCGCGCGGGCATCCTCGATCAGATAACTTGCGACACCGCTTTCGGCGGCGATCTCGCGCAACCGATTGGAGTTCGAACTGTTCGGCGCGCCGACGACCAAAACAACATCGACGATCCGCGCGAGTTCCCGGGCGGCCCGCTGACGGTTTTGCGTCGCGTAACAAATGTCCTTGGTATCGGGTCCGACAATTGCGGGAAACCGTTCCTTGAGTGCTTCGATGACGGCCCGCGTATCATCGACGCTGAGCGTCGTCTGAGTAATAAAAGCGAGCTTTTCGGGGTCGGCAACATCGAGCCGCGCAACCTCTTCAGGCGTCGAGATGAGATGGACGCGGCCGCTGATGCGGCCCATGGTCCCGACAATTTCCGGATGCCCGGCATGCCCGATCAAGATGATCTCTCGGCCCTGATTGGCATATCGTTGCCCTTCGATGTGCACTTTGGAGACGAGCGGACAGGTCGCGTCGATGACCGGAAGCCCACGGTCCTCTGCCCGGGTCTCGATCGCGCTCGCGACCCCATGGGCGCTGAAGATGGTCACGGCTCCCGGCGGGATCTCGTCGATCTCGTCGACAAATTGGGCGCCCTTGGCGCGCAACCGCTCGACGACATGCCGGTTGTGAACGATTTCGTGACGGACGTAGATCGGCGGGCCGTACTTCTCCAGCGCGCGCTCGACGATTTCGATTGCTCGTTCGACCCCTGCGCAAAATCCTCGAGGCTGTGCTAGTACGACCCGCATGATCCCGCCTTGCCCCTTCACCGCAGGCCGAGCCGCCTCGCCTGCGCCAGCGTCAACTATATTGGTCCAACGCATCCCTGTCGCAATTCGCTCCTGACCGCACGCGTGATCGTATAGGGAACCCGTCGACCGTGTCGACCTTAACGCGTAACTCGCCAAAGTCCGGAAGAGCAATCGGGCGGGTCTGATGACCCTGACATTCGTCATCGCGATTGTTCTCGCACCGGCTTGGGCATATCTCGTAGGCACCGCGGTTGCTGCTGTCCGTTTCGCCCGGCGCCCGCTGCCGACCGCGGCTGAGCGGCCTCCCGTCACGGTGATGAAGCCCCTTCACGGCGCCGAGCCTGGCCTCTATGAGAACCTGCACTCTTTTACCCAACAGGATTACCCTGTTGTCCAGCTCGTCCTCGGCGTGGGTAACGCGAAAGACAGCGCGTTGCTGGCCGCACGCGCGCTGATTCGCGACCTGCCCGAAAGCGACATCGCCCTCGTTATCAGCGTGCTAGTCAGGGGCAGCAATCAAAAGGTCGCCAACCTCGAGAACATGCTCGCAGCAGCCCGGCACGACATCCTCGTTCTCGCGGACAGCGACATGCGGGTCGACCGGCGCTATCTCGCGGCGGTTACCGCCCCGCTGCTCGATCCTGGAACGGGCGCCGTCACCAGCCTTTACCAAGGGGTCGCGACCGCCGGAAAGTGGGCCGAGCTGGGGGCGCTGCACATCAACTTCGGCTTTCTGCCGAGCGTGTTGGCGGCCGAGGCGCTAGGTATCAACCGGGGTTGCTTCGGAGCCACGATTGCCATGCGGCGCGAAACTCTCAGCCGAATCGGCGGGTTCGCAGCGGTGCGCGACGAGCTCGCCGACGACCAGCGGATCGGCGAGCAGGTGCGCGCGCAGGGCCTCGCCGTCGTGCTGTCGCGTTACCTCGTCGAGGCTCGCGTCTCCGAGCCGTCGCTTGCTGCGCTGTGGCTGCACGAATTGCGGTGGGCCCGCACGATACGCACGATTGCCCCGGCCGGCTTCGCCGGGTCAATCCTGACGCACGCCGTGGCGATCTCGGCGGTGGGCGTTGCGGTCACCGGATTTGGCTTGACCGCGTGCGTGTTTCTGGTGATTTCCGTGCTGTTGAGATGGGTCTCGGCGCGCGTAATTGCGGGTGTCCTCGGCTTTCCCGCCACCAAGCTCTGGCTGCTTCCGCTGCGCGACGCCTTGTCCTTTGCCGTGTTCGTCGCCAGTTTTTTCGGACGAAGGGTCTTCTGGCGGGATCAGCTCTTCCAAGTCGCGCCGAGTGGCCGCATGTCAGCCGACGGAGACTAGGCCCAATGATGAAGACCCTCTTTCTGCACCCGCCCTCGTTTGACGGCTTCGACGGCGGAGCAGGCTCCCGCTATCAGGCAAAGCGGGAGATCCGCTCGTTCTGGTACCCGACTTGGCTCGCCCAGCCGGCCGCACTCGTCGCCGACAGCAGGTTGATCGATGCGCCGCCGGCGCGGCTCAGGCTCGAAAACGTGCTGCCGCTGGCAGGGGATTTCGAGCTCGCGGTGCTGCATACCTCGACGCCGTCCTTCGCATCCGATATCCGGGTCGCCGAGGCGCTGAAGGACAAGAACCCGCGGCTGATGATCGGGATGATCGGCGCCAAGGTCGCGGTTGAACCCGACGAGAGTCTGAAGGCCTCCCCGGCTCTCGACTTTGTTGCGCGCGAAGAGTTCGATTTCACGATCAAAGAAGTAGCCGACGGCCAACCGCTCGCCTCGATCGACGGTCTGAGCTTCCGCAACCCCAACGGTGTCATCGTCCACAATGCCGACCGTGCGATCCTCGAGGACATGGACCAGCTACCCTTTGTCACCGAGGTGTACCGGCGGGACCTCCGGGTCGAGGATTACTTCATCGGTTATCTGAAGCACCCCTACGTATCGCTCTACACCGGGCGCGGTTGCCGGTCGAAATGCACCTTCTGCCTGTGGCCGCAGACCGTCGGCGGACACCGCTACCGGGTGCGCAGCGTCGGCCATGTCGTCGAGGAAATTCGGCTCGCGAAAAGCTGGTTTCCGCAAGTGAAGGAGTTTTTCTTCGACGACGACACCTTCACCGACGACCGTCCGCGCGCCGAGGCGATCGCTCGCGAGCTCGGCAAGCTCGGCGTGACATGGTCGTGCAACGCCAAGGCCAACGTGCCGCGAGCGACCCTGGAGGTGCTGCGCGACAACGGCCTACGGCTGTTGCTGGTCGGCTACGAGTCGGGCAACCAGCAGATCCTCAACAACATAAAAAAGGGGATGCGGATCGACATCGCCCGCCGCTTTACCAAGGATTGCCACGAACTCGGGATCACGATCCACGGAACCTTCATCCTCGGCCTTCCTGGCGAGACCAAGGAAACGATCGAGGAGACGATCCGCTTTGCCGCGGAGATCAATCCGCACACGATCCAGGTCTCCCTTGCCGCTCCCTATCCCGGCACGGACCTGCACCGCCAAGCGGTCGAGAATGGCTGGCTCGATCTCGATCATGCCGAGCTGATCGATGAGCGCGGGGTGCAGATAGCGCCTTTGCAATACCCACACCTGTCGCATACCGAAATCTTCGAGTCGCTCGAAACCTTCTACAAGCGCTTCTACTTTCGCCGTCAGAAGATCGCCTCGCTCGTCGCCGAGATGGTAAAGAACCCGCAGATGATGCGCCGCCGCCTGCGCGAGGGCGTCGAGTTTTTCCAATTCTTGCGCAGCCGGGAGATCACCAGCTGAGGCAACTGATCGTCTGCGCCGACGATTTCGGGCACGACACGGCAATCAACGAGGCGGTCGAACAAGCGCATCGACACGGGATCCTCTCCACCGCGAGCCTGATGGTCGGGGGGAATGCTGCGTCCGATGCGGTGGCGCGTGCGCGCCGACTGCCCGAGCTTCACGTCGGTCTGCATCTGGTCCTGGTGGATGGCTGCCCTATCCTACCGGATGTCAAGGTTCCCGGGCTCGTTCGCGGCCATGCGACGTTCGATCCGAACATGGCTCGAGCCGGGATCCGATTCTTCTTGCTCTCGCGAGTTCGCCGCCAGCTCGAGGCAGAAATTCGAGCACAATTCGCGGCCTTTCGAGCCACCGGTCTGGCTCTCGACCACGTCAACGCCCACAAGCACATGCACCTTCATCCGACCGTGGCCCGACTGATCATCGAAATCGGTCGAGACTTTGGGCTCAAGGCGGTGCGCGTCCCTTATGAACCGGTACGGGTTTTACGCCGTGCCTTTCCGGGCGAGCACTATCCGACCCCGCTATACGGCTACTGGATCAAAGCGCTGCGGCTGCGCTTGCAGCGGGCTGGCCTGCGCGTCAACGACCACGTCTTCGGCCTCGCCTGGAGCGGCGGCATGGTGGAGGAGCGGATCCTCCGGTTGATCGCACATCTGCCGGAAGGGGTCAGCGAAATCTATTTCCATCCGGCGATAGAGAGCGACCCCTCGCACGTCGCCACGATGCCCGGCTGCCGACATGCCGAAGAATTCGCGACGCTGATCAGCCCCAGGATCAGGCGCGAGATCGCCGAACACGGGATCGGCCTCGTCAGCTATGGCGATCTCGCAGCGGAGTCGGAATGACGCTCGCCGGGTCGGACGAATCCCCGCCTATCGGCTTCTGGCTAGCGAAGGAAGCGGGGTAAGGGTCGTCGGCGCCGCACTGGACGCTGCGTTGACGGCACCAGTGCCCTAATAGAACCGGCGCGGTTACAGCCTGCCGTGAAATTTCCTGTTGATCGACACAAAGCGGTCACGCTTTGGGGCGATCCTGCGTACAATCTGACAGGTAAGGAGGGGCCATGGATGAGCACGTCGAATGCTGCCGCTATGAGCCGAGCCTCGAAGATCTGCTCGCGGACGACGTGATGGAGCCGGTGTTGCGCAGTGCCGGTCTCGAGCCGCAAGAGTTCCGCGACATGATGGTGGAGACCGCTCGGCGCATCGAGGATCGGGAGCGACGGATCGCTTCGACGGAGCAGGCGGAGCCAGAATAGTCACGCGCCGCAGCCCGGGAACCTTATTCTGACCTTGAGGCCGGGTCGATTATCGATGAGTTCGACGCTGCCCGAGTGTCGGCGCACAATGGCACGAACAAGGCTCAACCCGAGACCGTTTCCCGAAGTAGTGCGGCTTCGTTCGAGGCGGACAAACCGGTCGAACACGGTCTCGCGATCCGCGTCGGGAATACCCTGACCTCGATCGGCCACTTCGAGAACAGCCTGTCCCTCACGGTGGAAGACGCAGATCTCGATCTCGCCGCCGCCCGCATATTTGAGCGCGTTGTCGAGCAGATTGGCCAACGCCTGAGACAGCAGGTGACGGACGCCGCGGATCCTGACATCGGGCTGGGTCGCAAGCGACAGAACAAACCCGTTTTCCTCGGCGACCGGCTCATAGAGTTCGATGGCCAACCTGGCGACCTCGGCGAGATCCAACGGTTCTGTGTCGTCGCGCCGTGTTCCCGCTTCCAGTTCGGCGATGCTGAGGAGGGCATTGAAGGTCGCGAGCAGGCGATCGGCTTCATTGATGGCTGAGCGAATCGCTTCGCTCTGGCCGGCAGTGTCGACGGGGCCGATCAACGCCAATTCGAGCCGGGCGCGCATGCGTGCCAGCGGGGTCTTCAAATCGTGGGCGACGTCGTCGGTAACCTCCCGCATGGCGGTCATCAGCCGTTCGATCTGATCAAGCATGCGGTTGAGATTGGCGGCGAGCTGGTCGAACTCGTCGCTCGTCCCGGCGAGCGGAACGCGATCCGACAGATTTCCCGCCATGACGCGCTCACTCGTGCGGTTCACCTGCTCGACACGCCGCAGCAGGTTGCGGCTCATTGCCGCACCCCCCAACAGACCGGCGCCGAGGGCGAGCAAACCGGCCCATAGCAGAGTGACCTTGACCCGGTCGCGGAACGCGGTGGCATCGCTGATGTCACGGCCGACTAGCAGGCGATAGCGGCCGGGAATGACGAACAACGCCCCCTGTGCGGGGTGGGTCTCGATTCGATCCTTGACCCGTGCCTCGGTTGTGAAGGACAGCCGGCCCGCACGAGCAGATAATCCCGCTGGCCACGCGGCGATGTTGCCGACGAGCGGCCTGCCGTCCGGGTCGATCACCAGATAAAGCATTCCGTCGCCGCGATCGCCGGCGCTGCGCGCCGCTACGATTTGGACGAGACCGCTCAAACCACGCTGAGCATATTGCTCGGCCAACCCGGCAATCTCGGCATCAAGCGTCGCCTCGGTCTGGCGCTCGACGAAATCCGCGCTCGTCCAATACACAAACAGCAAGACGCCCGACACCGAGGCGGCAAACACCAAAAAATAGAGGGCGGCGAGGCGAAAGGCGTGGGTGCGGACCAGCCGTTGGCCATTTTCGAGCAGCCAACGCGGCTTCCACCACGATCCCGGATACGGCAACCGGAGTCTTTCCGCAATCATCGCGACGTGCGATCGTCGGCTGCACGCAGACAATAGCCCGCGCCCCGCACCGTGTGGAGCAAGGGGCTGTCGAAGCTTTTGTCGATCTTCTGGCGCAGCCGGCTGATGTGAACGTCGATCACGTTGGTTTGCGGGTCGAAGTGATAGTCCCAAACGTGCTCGAGGAGCATCGTTCGGGTGACGACGTGGCCGGCATTGCGCATCAAGTATTCGAGAAGCCGGAACTCGCGCGGCAATACCTCGATCGGCTTGTCGCGGCGCTTCACCGTTCGCGTCAACAGATCGAGTTCGAGATCAGCGACGCGCAATTTCGTTGTCGTCGTCGTTGCCGCTCCCCGCCGCAGCAGCGCTTCGAGGCGCGCGAGCAACTCGCTGAAGGCAAAGGGTTTGACCAGATAATCATCGCCGCCGGCGCGCAAACCCTTGACCCGGTCGTCGACGCTGCCGAGCGCGCTGAGGATCAGCGCCGGGGTAGAAATTGCCGCCGCGCGCAGCGCGCCGAGCATCGCAAGACCGTCCATGCTCGGCAGCATGCGGTCGAGGACGATCGCATCGTAACCGCCAGAAGTCGCAAGAAAGAGCCCGTCGCGCCCATCGCCGGCCCGGTCGACGGTATAGCCGCTTTCGTTCAACCCTTTGACGAGGTAGGAGGCAGTTTCGCGATCGTCTTCGACGACGAGTATCTTCATCACCAGCGTGGCGCGGCGGGTTGCGGAATGATCACGAGGTGGTGACCAACCGGACGGAGAGCAAGCCGGCTGCCCTTACGCCGGCCTCGCGAGCATTGCTGGAGGTGACGGCCGGCAGCGATCATAGGTTGTTTGTGTAATTGGCGGCCGCTGCACCAGCAGCGAGTCTGCAGCGGGACCTCTCTCTCAGATTGCCGTGTCCGTCGACCTGGCGACATGTCCCGCGGGTGCCGGCGCGACGCTTCGCCTCCTCATGGTGGCGCATCGAAATGCAAATAAGCGCTTGTCATGTGTGGATGGCCCCCGGCTCGCAAGAGTTTTTCACGCATGTGCAAGGGCGGCCAGTTGCGGTCATGTGTGCGGCCTGTTGCTGCGGCACGAC